>JAANMY010000466.1_pt1 | contig 57260 bp, 46 predicted proteins | sample 7279691 | NCBI WGS metagenome assembly JAANMY01 (sample SAMN14094543, study PRJNA606508) | bioreactor metagenome | isolation source: A lab-scale SPAN reactor treating ammonium-rich wastewater day 388 | place: Ireland: Galway | collected 2018-02-07 | reverse complement strand
GCAGGTGTTTCCTCCTCAGCTTCTTCAGGCAGTGAAGGAATAACAGTCTCTGGCGCAGGTTCAACGGGGGCAACTGCTTCCGGCTGTGCAGGCTCTGTTGCTGGCGCCTCTTCAAGGTCTTCCTCTTCGGCAGGTGTTTCCTCCTCAGCTTCTTCAGGCAGTGAAGGAATAACAGCCTCTGGCGCAGGTTCAACGGGGGCAACTGCTTCTGGCTGTGCAGGTACAGGTTCTACAGGTGCAGATGTCTCTTTCTGCCTTAACTCGTGCTCTTCTGCCTCCTTTACTTGCCTTTGGGTAGTAACACAAGAGTTCAAAAAGATTGCAAGACTTACTAATACTACACCTAAAAATCCTTTTCCCATAATATTTCTCCTATTTTCCATCACCTATAAAAATAGCCAATACAATTAATTCCTAACACCGTTGTTAATCATTAATTCTAATTCATCGGGTATTTCTTTTTTTTCTGTATCTATTCCTGCTGCAGAAAAAAACTTTTTTCGTACAGCATCAAAAGTAATCCTTGATAGCGATTTTTTATCATTCACATCTCCAAAAATACCTAGATCGATAGTACCGGCTGCCATTGTTGCATGTCCGCCCGCATTCATAAACCCAAATGCTTTTTGCAATAGTGATGCCAGATTGATTCTTGAATCCATACTTCGAGCTGACAATTGCACCTTATCTTTATCAATTCCGAATACAAGTACCGTAGATACTCCTTCCATCTGTAACATTAATTCTGCCGCCTGTGGTAATGCATCACGGTCAGTTATAAACTCTACAAAAGATATAAGGTACGATCCCCTTACCTCTCGGTTTCTTATAGCTCTTCCAATAATATCGAGCGTTTCTGCGCTCATAGGAGGGTTCTCTATTTGATTCAACAATCCTACATCAACTAGCGATGAGAGGTAGGCTGCCGCATCAAGGTCTTCTGTAGTAGTATTCCTGGTAAACCCGCTTGTATCAACCCTGATTCCATAACGAAGAGCTGTGGCAAGTGGAGGGTCCGGCACAATATCTAATTGCCGTAAGTACCTTGTCATAATAGTAGAAGCAGCGCCAATCTTCGGCAATATTTCAACAAACTCACCTTTTACAAGGCTAAAATCTGTTTGATGATGATCAATAATAATATTAGGAACTACATTTGCTGGTAATACATTATTTTTTGAAGCAATGGAAGCCTCTATTAATGCGACTTTATCGACGTTATGAATTATCTCTAACGATTCATCTGTCGTTCTTAATCGGATAAGATCAGTTTCTAACAAATTGACCAAGGTCTTATTTTGTTGATGACCAATATTTCCACCATAATAAATCTTGGATTTGATATCGAATTTCTCAGCAATGCATTTAAGTGCAAGCCCACAAGCAATAGCATCTGGATCGGGATTGTCTTGCAAAAAAATGGCTAATCCTTTATTAGATGCTGCTTTAATAACGCTTGTTAAATGAAAAACAGATCTTTTTAATTTCGCCATTTCCAATTCATTCAGAATTGCATTCGTTATAATTTTAACTGTTTGAATGGTACTATCAACACCATTCTCTAATAGCTCAAAAGTCTCTTTTTCATCGACTGCTCTTGAGAACACAAATTTATCGGGAAATATCTTTTTTATATAATTTGCTAAAGTCAGATTATCTTTAAGATTTTTTTGTAAGAGGACAAAAGCAATGATATCTTTCGCCGGTAATGAATTAAAGTCTAATGTATTAATATCTGATGTAATCGTTTGAATATTACATTCCTTTAATCCTGTTAAGGCTTTTTCATTACTATCAATTACGAGTACTTCCTCGCCGGATCTCATTAAGTTTAAAGCTAAGGCAGATCCAATATCATCGCAACCTAGGATTATATACATTAATTATATCCTTATGAGAGGAATCTCATTTTCAATTAAAAAATAGAATAGAAATTTCATTATACGATTGCATGTTTTTGAAGTCAATATTAAAAACGAAATGCATCTTAAATTTAACCTTATGTAAATACAAGAGTTATATAAATAATTGTGCCAAAGCAACAACGGATATACTCGTTGGTTCTTCAATTTTTCTATTGAAATCAAGAGATTGCTTTAGGTAACATCAGTTTAAAAATTGCATTCATTCTGACATCTAAGTAAACAGACTATGAGAGAAGAGTGTCATTACGAAGAACAAAAATTTTATAGTTTTAGCATTTTTCTGGTAAAAAGACTGTTTTATGAGTTATGGTAAATTCCGAAATATATATTGAGAGAGTCGATGGATATGCAAATGTATGAAGTGGTTAAGCAGGTTGGTATCTCAGAACCGATGTGGAAGGAATCTATTGAAAAACATGATGTCATCCATGAAGAATTCGGCAACATTTGCGTCTATAGGGTTGCAAAAAAGGTTGGTCTTTTGGAAAAAGGATCTATCGTTACCCAAGATGGGATTATTTTTGATTTTCCCCGGATTGCCCGGATAATGCATTTAGAAAATGGTATTTATCATGCCTATACTCAACCAGTTTACGTTGAAGAAAAGGTTGATGGTTACAATGTGAGAATTGCACGTATCCAGGGGCAAATAGTAGCTTTTTCACGTGGCGCCTATATTTGCCCGTTTTCAACAGACCGGATTGTGGATTTTCTGGATGTAAAAAGGATATTTGATGAAAATCCTGGTTTGATTGTTTGTGGTGAATTTGCAGGTCCGGACAATCCTTACAATATCGAGCATCCTCCCTATGTAAAAGAAGATATTCGTTTTTTTGCATTTGATTTAATGGTAATGAATAAACCTCATAATCTTCCCATAGAAGAGCGATATAAACTTTTTGATATTTATGATATGCCAACGGTAAGGAGATTTGGATGTTTTTCTCCCTCCGATATTTCAGGTCTGAAAGAGGTTGTTAAGGAGCTAGAGGAAAAAGGGTGCGAGGGGATGCTAATAAAACCGATCAACCCCCTTGAGAAGACCTTGAAATACGTGACATTAGGCTCTTGTTTCCGTGATATTCGGGTTACTGCTCCCTTAATGGCGGAAATGATGTCTGAGTTTTTCACTCATCGGATCATTCGTGCAGCGCTTTCTATCCATGAACACACTCATTCATTAAAACCAGAAGTTTTTGCCCAGCTTGGCGAGTCGCTTTTAAAGCCTATCTATGAGAGCATTACCAAGGTGGCAAGAGAAGAGGTAATTGAAGAGCGGTTTCTCCTGCGTTTCCGGGAGGAAAAAAATATACAACGGATGATAGATCATCTGTATAAATGCAAAGTAAAGTTTGAGGTATTATCTAAAAGCAGGGAGGGTGATTATTGGCATGTCAGATTTGCAAAAAAGTGCTATGCATCATATGAAATTCTCCAAAAACACCTGGGAGGCTCATTTCATGTAGATTGAGCTTTTACGTAACCTGAGCAAACGATCTCTATGCGATAAGGAATGGAGAGAAAAACGACGTATTACTCGACATCCTTTGACATCGCTAATTTATCCAGAATGCCTCGTAGCATACGAGGGTCGATGTATCTGATACCAAGCTTATCAGCCCATTTGACAATGCCTGAATCGGCTGTCATTACAATACCATCCAGCTCTTTAGCCAAAAGGATCAAATCAACATCCTCCTTGCTGTCAATAATACCCTCACGGAGTGCCGCGCGATATTTTTTCCGCAAGTTAGCAATAGCCTCTGGCTCAGTTTCGGGTGATGTTCCACGCACGGCTTCTTCTGCCACCCGCAGGCCCTTATCGATCCTAAGGCGTACATCCTCTATAAGCTCATACAACAAAAAGGCCGGAACCGATAACTCATACCGCTTTGGGGGTTTCTGGAATATACGGATTTGCAAATCAAGAGGAATATCTTCAATTACAACAAAATTAAGCAGTTCCTGATAGATTGTTGGAGGCATGTAAAAAGTCGGTCCATCTAATTTGCTGATAATTTCTAAGAACGTGCGCAGCGCTTCTGTGGGAGAAACGCCAAATGACTGATAAACATCAGGGTTGGTAAAAATACTGGTGTCAATAATAATTCGCTCGTGTTTGATTTTTTTTTCCATAAAATTCCTTTCACTGGGAATTTCTTTCTTTTTCAGTAAGCTGAAATACCATCGTAAAAAGCTGTTCTTCCGTTGGAGTCATTTCTTTGTTACGTCTTTTCATCGCAATCTTTGCCACGTGCAAGGCTTTTTCCAGGGTATAGACTTTTATACCATGATGTGAATACCAGGCAAAAGAAGGAAGATATTTTGGAGGATATGCTGGAGTGACGATATTGCAGGCAAAGCCAAAAACACTGCCAGTCATGATTGTGGTATTAATTGCTGTTTTCGTGTTATCACCCATTGCCATTCCAAGGAACATATGCCCAGTACTCAGGATATCATTTCCCAATTTTACTTTTATATCTCCATACGTATTAAGTAAGTTGCTGTTTACCGTACTTGCTCCAATATTGACCCATGAGCCAATATACGAATCACCAAAGAATCCATCATGCTGTTTATTGCTTTGGCCATGAAAGATAGTATTTACAATTTCTCCTCCTATTTTGCACAACTCTCCTATGTTCGTTCCTTCACGCAACTTTGCGTTTGGCTGAATAACTGAATGGTTACCAATATAAGCAGGCCCCTTGACAGTTGTGTTAGGGGAGATGGTAACGTAATCACCAACATAAATTGGTCCGCTTTCGGCATCTAATACGCAGCAAGGTTTAATCTGAGTATTTTTACCAATAAAAATTTGGTCCTTATTCATAAAGTAAACGCCATCACACAATCTTTCAGAAATAGCTCCCTTTTGGGCAAACAACGTGAAATCCTTTCCCAATTGGGATTTATTGAGGTTAATAATATCCCAAAAATAGTTAATCATGGGTATTTGAATGTTAACTATTGGAACTCCCTTTAGTAATTCAATAGGGTTCTGTGTAAGAAATGCCTCAGGGGATATTTTTTTAATATTTTCTCCTTTAAGTCTCATATAAACAATAGTATTGTCTTTGATTCCAATCTCCTCATTACCTTCTATAGGGATACGGGTTGAAAAGATTGCACGCCCATTTAAAAAGAGGCAGATATCATCGGTTGTAAGGAGATTACTAACACAATAGGGATAACGCTCTTGCATTACATGAGATAAATAATTTCTACAAAAAAGTGTAACAGGGATATGAGAGTAATGTCTTATAATCCTTTCTAAGGTGGTAAAGAGACCACACCTGAGTTCAAAAGTCGCTCTCGTATATACGAGTGGAGTTAATTGTGAATGCTGGTAATCCTCAAATACACATACACGTTGCATTTCAATATCTCCTTTATTAAAATAAATTCCATATTTATCAGTTATTTACTGTATATAAAAATATCTGCTAATTATTATATAAATGTCGGTAGCATACTGAGACTTGCAATCTTTGTCAAGTATGCAATCTTTGTCAAGTATGCAATCTTTGTCAAGTATGCAATCTACGGTCGTATGTTTCGTAGAAATAAGATTTGTTTTATAAAAATGAAAAATTTTTAAAATCCTTGACATAAGTTAGTTTGCATAATAAAATCAAAAAAATTAAAAGAAATAAATTTTTTATCGGTAGTATCATAATGAATCGATCGAAAACCCCTATATTTTTGCTCCCATTAAGACGGGTAGATGGTTTTTTAACCGATAAAATCTGCTTTCGGGACGCAAAGGCACAAACACCGCATCCAGGTTTAGTATTAGAGCACGATAGTAACAATGAACGTCGGTTGTTAGTATGGGATAAATTTTTGATCAAACATGAATACAGAATCTCTAAACAACACGGTGAACGTTTTGTTGATGTAACAAATGATAATAATCTTATTCATCGCAAAGGGAATATAGTTCCTGGCGCTATGACCGTTTCTAAAATCATCCTTCCCCTTGAAATTCTGTTTCCAGAATTAGAAATATCTTCATTAAATATAAAATTTACTGGTTCGGCTTTTTATACCGAAAGAACATGCAATTTATTCTTATGGCAGTTTGTGAGTAATGATTATATTCAAATTGAGGTAAAAACGTATCAGCAAGACAGAGTAATTGCTACTACCATTATTCTGGGGAGATTGAAAGCAGATAGCAAACAGATCAAAGAAATAGACGAATCTATAGTAAATAAAGAATGTTTTGCAAAAGTGCAAGCGTACTTTGATACTCTGGAGATTCGAAGTGATTTTTATGTGCATAAAGACAACTATAAAGATTATACATATCCTTTAGCTTATATTGCCTCGTTACCTTCGGCAGAAATTGTGAACCAATTATCCGGACAAGGCGGCATGATTAACATATTAAGGATGGATTTCGGAAGTTATGAAAGGATTCCAATTACCGGTGATAAAGGTCCTGAAGTAAAACTTGCAAGAGCAAAAAAGCGAAATACTTTCAACAAGATTATGACAGAGATTGCAGAAGGACTTGTTACCTATTACCGTGGCCTTGCAATCGTGAATCCTATAGCTAAATTTCAGAACTCCACAGAGCCTGTTCTGGAAGCAATTAATAAGCTGATAAACACAGAAGAAAATACCCTACCACTTCATGGTATCAATGAAGTATGAAATAGCTACAAAAAGTTCTTAGCATCATTGCAAAATACCCAACCAATCCTTTAGTAAAAACTGGACCCTGCCTATGAGTAATGATACCCTTGCCATAACCGTATAACCAAAAGAAGCTCCGAAGGATATCATAAGAAACCATATCCCAATCTTTGATATCTTTCCAATTGCGCCCTTATGTTCAACAGAAAAGATAAAATAGATAAGCACCGATATTACTCCTAATAATATAAGCAAGGTATCTATACTGGAGAAAATAGTTTCACTACCGGAAAAGACAGGCTGTAATGAAGGTTTTATTTGTTGCAAGATGAATGCCGAGATCACTCTTGGAATACTAATTCCTGCCCCTAATCCTACCACAAATGCAAACGTCCAGCGACTTAGCCATGATAAACTTTTTGAAAATCTCAACAGCATAAAAATGCCTAATAAGGAAGGTATTAGTAATGTATACTGCGGCTCTTTTGTTGCAGCCTTTGAAAAAACAGGCACAATAAGCGGATCATACAAGTCTGGCTTAAGGAAATTAAACCAGGTAATAATGATGGTATATCCTAAGGAAACACCTACATAAAGATTTTCGGCAATCTTAAAGGCTGGATTATCCTGATAAAGAAAGCTGTAAATAGACAGGGTAAGTCCCGCGCCGAGAATAATTCCAAAACTGTGAGAGGTAAAAGGCAACTTTCCTGATACCATTAAAAAGATATTAATACAAACGAATAAACTAATCGAGCCAATGAGGATAAAAAAATTAGAATCCTTACGCATGCCGTGTCCTTCTGGATGCAAAATAAACAACATTGCCAAATATAACAAAAAGAATGATAAGCATATGTACCACACTTTGGGGGCGCATTCCACTTACCGCAAAGGACTTTTTGTTGATCAACGTCTCATATTCTGCCGCTCCTTTGAGGCCTCCGAGTAAGCCATTAAGCTGTTTTGATTGAAGAAAGGGGTACATATCAGGCCCCATTACTGCAGTACATCCTGCGCCAAGTTCGAATTTATATTTCTCTTTTCCATACACAAGCCAGGTTTCTATCGTTGTTCCTGATGCGATATCGAGTAAATAGTCAATATTTCTTAACGAATCGATACCCTGTAGGGCTGGCAAGGTCATGGTATCATTTCCGTAAAAATCTTTCGGAAAGGCAGAATAAAGATTCTCTCCCATATTAATAATGAGAGAAGCGCCGCCAGGTTTGTAACCTAAAAAGACATAGTCTTCACCATACTTTTTTTGGTACTCTTTGGCCACAAGATTCATTGCCTGTTCTGCAAGGCCTGATGCCCCTGTGTAATGTGTCATACCGATTACTTTTAAATCTCTGCTAAAGCAATGATGGAGGAAGGCAATAGCCATCGGTTGCAACTCCTCTTTAGAGGATGGATCATAGTCAAAGGCAATCATGATGTGGGAACCTTTAGGCAATGACTCTACTTTCTCATAAATTCTCCGAACAGGTTCTGATTCAGGCACAGGCAGCTCAAATTGCAGGATGAGGGAGATAATAACAGCTACCGTAATGATTGCAAAGATAAAGCGCCGGTCTATCCGTAAAAACCTTTCCACTAATCACCCCCGCCAAGATAAGATCGCTCGATGCCAAATATAATCTTTAATGAGGTTGCAATTGCTCCTAAGCTCACGCCTAAAAGAATACCTCGTTTGGCAGCAAGGTTAGGAACCGCCATAATCCAGTCAGCAACGGCCGGAATGTACTGAGAAATATAATTTCCAATAGGAACCCTCCCAAGCATAACAAGAATAGCAGCAATTAACAATACCGTCGATTCCCTTGTACGCGCACGAAAGGTCCGGTAAGCTGCAGAAGCGATAAAGAAAGCTAAAATAGAAAAGATGGTAGCCCCTGCCGGCACTTGTATGTAATAATAAAACCAATCAAACATTGTCCCATCCTGCTTATCATTCCAGAAGAATTTCCCTCCGTTTATAAGGCCAAAAATTAAGGTAATGATAGCTCCGAAATAAACAAAAATACTGTATCCCCATCCTTCCACCCTTCTTTTGATTCTTGTCCAGTGAAGATGGAATAAACTATATGCTCCAATAAATACAGCAAAACCCGCTATAATCCTATCCCATCGGGTTACTATCTCTAATAAATCCTGTGATAGTTTATGAGGAACGTAGTACTGCATAGCCATGAGTACGCCCATGACAAAAGCAATAAGTAATGGAATAGTTCGTTTGAGAAAGTTCATATAATTATTTATTAAAAATTATGTAAAATACTGTTATTTTTGTTATGTATATTGTGCCAATTTGTAGCTAAACGATATTAAAAGGCATCAAATAAATGCGTAATATATTCAAATCCAAAACTAGCCAGTATCGTGCCCAATAGTAATACAATAATAAGTAAACCCTTTCCTACATCTTGTGCCCTGAGTGTGCCCATAAGCATAGGCTCTCTTGACAAATAAGCGCTGGCTGCATAAAGTTCTTCTCCAATTAAGGTATAATCGCACGTGGTAATGAAGAAGGGCAATTGAGTATAAGCATCCGTTCCGGCAATCTGAATTGCCCCTGTTGTTGCGCCTGTTTCAGCCAAAATCAAGGCTTCTGCATAGAAATATCCTACAAAAAAGTTGGCAGCCGGTTTTTCACGGGTCATAATACCGCTTACTGCTGCTACATAAGGAAACTGTTCTGAGGCTACAAGGAATACGTTGTCTGGATTATAAGCATCAGGGCGTCCTGCCTCCAGATAAGATTCCTTTACTACTTCCTGGCTTACAGACATAACAATCGGGTCATTGTTAACGACCTTCAGATTTGCATCATAATCAGCAATCTTCCGTGCAATTCTGCCCAGAATACTCGTTGCTGCAATTGTTGAAATATTTCCCATACCGGTCAATCCATGAACGAAAAGTACCGGTTTACCCATTTCCGTGGCCCGGCCCAAGGCTTCATCCACGGCATCCAATCCGCCTATCTTTCTCAGAAACATATCAGGATTTCTTCGTGCATGCACAATAAAATAAAGAATAATGGCCGAGAGTATGATCATAATCACAAAATTATTTATCTTTTTTGTGTGCAGCCAATTGGCGCGGGGCGATGCTGAGGCTATAGTATCCAGGATAATTTTATTATCCCCGGCCGCCATTGCCAGTTTGAAATAATAGACTAATCTTTTATCGGATACCTCTCCGTTGAAAATCTTTCTGAGATTAATCTGAACATAGTGGTAATCGCCATTTCCTTTCTTATACCCATAAATTTCAGGAACACTTGTCCGATAACTGGTATTTGATTTTATACGAATAACCTCTTTCTCAAAGGTACCGTTTTTGTCCTTATCGATATAAATTATATAAAAGACATCGGATGCATCACTAGGAGACGTTGGCCAGGTCAGCGATACTGTTTCCCCGGCGTCATTAGGGGTATCAAAGGCTTTAAATTCTGTGGGAGGGATAAGAAACGCAGGTAATTGTTGAGCGAAACTTATAAAACAGGGGAAAAAAAGTAAAAGCAAAATAATAGTAATAAAAAATAGTTTTTTAAGCAATGTATTAATATCACTCTAAGGTAAATGAAAAGTCTTATGTATAAACTTTTGTAATTATAATTTATTGCACCTAAATTACAATAAGAAAAGTAACCGCTACAAGAACTTATGCTTGAGAACGGGTTATAGAAATACCTATAAGAACCTTAGATAAGAATTTATTTGATATCTTTCCCAGGTTTTGATAAAGAAGCTATCACAAAAATGACTACTCTGAAAGAAGTCGCGCAGAAAGGCCTTCTATCCCTAAAGGTCCTTCTTCCTATCCTTTACCTAAAATTTATATTTTAAATATAGCAATACTATTAACATTTCACAATAGTAACATCATTATCAAAAATTAAAAAACTTGACATTTTTTTTAAATGTGCTATAATAAACAGTGTTTTTCTTTAACAGAAAGAATGATAGCAATCTTACTTTATCTCTTTCACTAACTTTGTAAGGAGTGTATTTTATGTTAAAAAAGATTTTAGTACCAATGGTAGCAATAGTAGTGATTTTTGCTTTCGCAGTGCCTTCTTTTGCTGGTATATCTTTTAATGGCCTGTCAATAAATGGCATGTCATGGAATGGCCTTACAGTAAATGGCCGGTCGCTAAATGGCCTTACAATAAATGGCCTGTCGATAAATGGCATTAAATTAGACAATGGCAAAATCTTGTATGGGTTGCGTGCTGGTGGCAGCGGCTACATGGTAAAGAATGACGCAACATTAAACGATTTAAGCAAGAGCGGTTTGGCAAAAAAAAATTAGAGATTGTAAATGTCGCGGACTTAGTCCGTGCTGATAGTAAATTAACAACAAAAAACCCTGTTCGGCGAGAGCTTCGTCAAACAGGGTTTTTGTTTTCAGAAGAAGGGCGGGAATTGCTTAAATACCTGGTCGAATGCGCCTTGCCTGGTGGCATTGAACTTTACGGAAAGACAGACGGCGTGGAATATACATTTGAAGGCGTAATGGGCTTGGCGCCTGATTGGGAAGACGAGGGGTTGACTCCTGAACAAGAGCGTTGGGTCTCAGCGTGCATGCTGGCAAGAACCAATTATTTTGGCAAGCACGTGGAAATTTCGATGCGGAGCCCGCTTAAAGATGCGCCTGTCAGTCTAAGAACAACCCCGGAGCAGGAGGAAGAGCGAGTTTTCTCTTTGTATGAGGGCGATTTTTTTGGAAATATTTTTTTAGAGCCACCAGTGGCCGGGGTTTGTAAAGGGGAACGCACACCAGAGCAAGAATTGGACTCCATTTTAGACGATCGTGTTTGCACGGAATTGGATACTGGCACTACCTTTGAAGACCCGCCACGCACGTTTTGTGGCTTTATTCTAACGGGTGATTGTAATGGGAAAAATGCGCATGTTATTAATGGGCAGGTTTATCGGGAAGTGATTTCGGTTTATTTAAAACCGATTGGTAAAAAAGGGCAATCAGACAAACCTCTGAAGACCCGATAGGGTGATACAAAAGGAGTATCAGGCGGTACGTATAAGGAAACAAAAACGCATTGGGCTTTATGGGGAAAATGAAGATTATCAGCTTTATTACCGACTTGTTGTCTGCATTTTAATTGTATTGGCATCCAATCGTTCAAATCGTTCCAATCATGAGGTCGAAGAATCCAAGGATAAAGCCGGGAACGCCATCGGCCGTGTTGTTGACGACGGCGGTGCAGATGCCTTGCGCGGTGTATTGCCCAAAGAATTAATAATGCCATTTACAGATAATATTGTCTAGAGCAAAGGAGAAACATGACTACCTTAAACAAAATAGCAAAAATCTTTATCGTTGCCTTGTTAGGCTTTCAAGTTATTTCCTGCGGCACGATCCTATACCCGGAACGAAGAAATCAAGAGGCCGGACGCATCGATGTGGGAGTAGCGTTAATGGATGGAGCTTGGCTTTTGGTCGGTTTGGTTCCGGGTATTATCGCCTTTGCCGTGGATTTTACGACCGGCGCCATTTATCTTCCTGATTCAAAATCGGGTCAGCTTGATTACGATCACATCCGCGCGATACGATTTGATCCTGAAACAACAACATGTACACAGATCGAAGGGATCATCTGTAAAGAAACCAGCCACGATATTAAATTTTCGGATGAGCATATCAGGTATTCCCGCGTTAAGACTCGTGAAGAGCTTCCTGCAATCTTCTCGTCAGTCAGACAATAATATCTCTTCGTGCAAAGCGTTTGGATCATAGGGTCATTAACCTTCTTCAATGGAAAAGCGAAAGTTGTAAAGCCAGGAAGATAGGCCTACTTCCCTAGCCGTGTCAAAGCGTCTTTGGCTTGCGCAATGCCCTGGCGGGATGCTGCCTTATACCAACGGACCGACTCGGTTACATTTGCTGCAATGCCCATGCCGTGTTCGTAAATGATGCCGAGATTATACTGGGCAGGGGCATAACCCTGTTCTGCCGCAGTACGAACTAACTGTGCAGCCCTCTGAAAATACCCATGGTTAGTCCCGGCGATATAAATCTTTCGCTTCTGAATGCCCGCTAGCCCCTGATAATACAAATAACCAAGCCAATCCTGAGCCTGAGCATTGCCCTGTTTCGCAAGGATGGTTAACTGTTGAAATACCCCCTCTTTATCACCCTGATTACACGCAGTATAGACTGTGGTAAATTTCGCAACTCCGGCAACCGTAGCACATTGTGGTTCAATAAGCAGAGTGACGCCTTCTGTATTCTTATGGGCAATTTGATACCATCGGTTCGCTTCCTCCCTGTCTTTAGCCACACCCTGCCCTTCACGATAGTACCCGCCCATATCCATCTGTGCATCAGGATGTCCCTGTTCTGCCGCGGCACGGCACCATCGGACAGCTTCAGCATAGTTTGTCCATTTACGGCGGCCTTCACGGTCCACATAATTGGAACTATATATTCGCGAAAGCCGATACTGCCCTTCAGCATCACCCTGTTCGGCCGCTGTGCGGTACCATTGGGCAGATTCATCGATACTTCTTTCCCGATCATACAATTCACCAAGATACAACTGCGCATCGGCATTACCTGCTTGTGCCAACGGCAGAAATTGTTCGATGGCCCAGTCGTATTTCATACTATCATAAGCAGCAACCGCTGTATCAAACCCCGACAATTGTCCGGCAGCACCGCCAGGATGTTGAATCCGGTGTTGAAGGCGTTCTACAGCAGCAGCGGCATTCGGATTGCCACGAGCCTTAGCGGCAGCATATTGATCGAACGCCTGTTTAAAATCCGTTGCAACACCGCGACCGTGTTCATACAATGCCCCAAGATTGAACGCAGCATCAGCATTGCCTGATTTCGATGCGGCACGGTACCATTTGGCTGCCTGTTTATAGTCCTGCTCCACTCCCTGACCCTTCTCATAGAGAAGACCAAGCCAATATTGGGCCTTTGCCAATTGCTGATAATAAGCCGCATCACGGCGCCCTGGTTTGCTACCCCGTTCATTCACTAGTTCGTTAAACTGAGCAAAGGCTGTCGCATAATCAGCACGCTCATAGGCAGCAATCGCCGCATCTAAAGATTGTGCGGCATCCACACGCTGCAACCCATCCTGTGCCCGCTTAGTATTTGAAGCAGCGGTGGCGCCTGACTGACCTTTTGCCATTTGATACCAGCGAGCTGCCTCGCGGAGATCCCGCGGCACACCGCGGCCATTTGCATACAGATCGCCAAGTCGCATTTGTGCCTCGGCATGGCCCTGCTCCGCTGCTGCGCGGTACCACTGCAACGCAACAGTATAATCCTGCATCATTCCCAAATGGAACTTATCATGCAAGTAGCCGACGTAATACTGGGCCTCGGCATTCCCTTGATTTGCCAACGGATAAAACTGCTGATAAGCATCCGAGTATTCACCCCGGTCGTAGGCAGCAACAGCAGTCTTGAGTTCTGGCGGTCCGGTAACGTCCGGTCCCCGACTATAGCGACGCCCATACCCGGTATCAACATTACCGGGACTGCTTAAGGCATAGCGGGATGCAAGAAAGAAGACTAGTATTGTTGTTATGCGCAATGCTATTAGCCACATATCGTTCTCCTCCTTTAAAATCCAAACTGTTGTTTTTGTTTAGTTTGAAGGTATCTTAATAGTAATATAAAAGAGAATATAAGATAATTTCCTGAAAGAATTTTAATTCGGACACGTAGCATACATGGTTTAAAATTATCTCACCGAAGTACCTCTTACACGCTTCCAGATCCACGCCTTTACAATACTCACTTTTATTGCCAAATGGAATAATACGCAGATAAGACCTGTTGCCGGAGAGGAATATCATTTTAAAGCAAGCGGCCAATGGAAAGACTGGAACATTGTCTGCGATGCTGATGGCTATACAAGCTCTAATTTACTGCTGCGGCAACTGAGTGGCTGCGACGTGTTCCAAAGGAGCGCTGGTTTGCTCTGATCGGCTCAGTTGATCAGAATAAACATACTTGCTTTCATAAGTTATCTCTCGATCATTTCTACATTTGTCCGTGGGACGATGGCTGTAGTACCGTCGGGGAATTCTACTTCGAGGATGCGTACGGTGGCTTCGGTTTCTATCTTTTGCGGAGAAAAGGGAAGAGCCTTGATCTTGCCGATTTTTCCAAAATAGGGTACACGGATGATCCTTACCGGATCTCCGATTTCCATGCCTCTGTCGATGGGTTTGTCCGTTCCTTCACTCACGGCCTTGTCCCTTTTTTCATAAGGTACAATAACCTCAGGTCTTACCACGCCTGCCCGAATCTGAGTAGCACCATTCACAGAGGTTTTTGCACCTGAGCGTGATTTTAAAAGTTCGAAAGTTCTTTGAGCCATTTGTATTTTACCAAAACCTTCAGTGATAATGAGTGTGATACCAATATCTTCTGAACCGGTAATGGCTACGCCAAGATCGTATCCAAGGAGCTTCCTGAGATCTTCGTCGTTAAATCCGCCGACAATGATGCCCTTAACACCAGCCTTTTTTGCTTTATCAATAGTGTCATGCTGAATAAAGGAACCGCCAACTATGATCTTATCCTTATGTCCGGATTGGATATGTTCTGGTGTAAGTATATCGCCAGGCCCATCTACAGCAATAGCCAGTTCACCTACCGTTTCGCCTCCTACGCCAAAGATACCCTGAATAAAGGTGGCTATCGTTTCCATAACTACACCCTCTTTTTCGATAACCTCTATCACCATGCCATCTATATGCGCATATACCTGGATTGGTTTTGGCGGTTCTCGCAGGAGTATTTGCCCTGTTACCGTGGATATTGTTTCAATGGTGCCTGCAATGGGAGAGTGTAAGACCGATTTTAACATCTTGATCCAGGGTTTAGTTTCAGCTATGGGTTCGTCTTTTTGGACAGAGTCATCCTCCTTCTTTAGCATGTATTCCCTGAGATCTTTAGGCTGGATACCTAAGCGGTTTACGGCATTGATAGCATGTACTCTGCCAGGCAAATAGGTTTTAGCCACAATGTCTTCCGCTTTTAGGAGATCGCCTTTTTTAACTACAACGTCACCCAATAAAGGTAAGGCACGATGACTTGTGACCTTTATTTTTTCTGCTATGCGTAAACCGGGCGTATAAGCGTGAGTCATATTGAACCTTTATAGGTATTTATTTATATTGCATCTGAATGAAATACAGGAATAACTATACTATTTTTATTCTGGATAGGCATCGATAGCTTTAGCCCATTGCTGGAGCTGCTTTACCCTTGACGCCTTATCCTTTGCCAGAGTTATTGGTTTTCCACGCGTATCAATAACGATACCTACAACTCCTCCAAAAACTTTCTTGGTAACGGGCTTACCCTTTCCTGTTCCAACGTCGAAATTTTTTCCGGGTAAAATCTCAATTTCTGCAGTCTCATCGATACCAAGCGGTATAACACGTAATTCTCCATAAGGAAGTGATTCTTCTATCCTTTTACCATCTGACATTATTATCGTATATGAGATACATTTTTCTCCATGTTTCCCAATACTACCTTTAACGAGAGAAACACATGTTCCCAGATGAATCAGGCAGTCTTTCTCAAAAACCTCTGTAGCAGCCTGCTCATTTACCGTGGAAAGGACGCCGAGGTGAGGCATCATGAAAATGCTATCAACAGCAATCCTTGTGATCCCTTCGGGCTGGAATGCATCGATCATCATAAGCATAGCTTGCGACCGTCGTGGTGCATGTGAGAGCACCCCACCACTACCCACCAGGAGATCCAGCTTTATCATGTCTATGATTGTTTCACCGGCAGCTTCTTGTTTAAATGCCTCTGAGATATCACGTTCCCTTTGTACACCCTTGAGTCCTACTGCCAGGGATTTATGTTGTTCAAAAGATACCCTTAGTGCTTCACGCGCTATAGCATGCTCAATCTTGAGCTCTTCCAGGGTTTGGGGTATCGTCGTGGGGCGGATCATCTTATTTTTAATCCTATTTCGGAGATCCGATTCTTCCATATCAAATGGTACCCAACGGAGGATATTCTCAAGCCCGGCTTCAGCGAGTACATTAGAAATACTATAACTCATCCCGAGGTTAGCACTCACGGTTCGATTAAAGATTTCGCCATACACGGAAAAGACATCCGTGGTAGCGCCACCGATATCTACCCCAATTACATTAATATTATTTTTTCTGGCAATAGTTTGCATAATAAGGCCAACCGCACCGGGTGTTGGCATAATTGGTGCTCCGGTCCATGATATAAGTTTTTTGTAGCCAGGGGCCTGAGCCATGACGTGTTCGAGAAAAAGCTTCTGGATCTCTTGTCGTGCGGGAAAAAGATTCTCTCGCTCAAGGGTAGGCCGGATATTTTCTGTAATGTGGAGAGAAGTTTTTTTATCTAAAATTTCTTTAATTTTTTCCCGTGCGTCTTTGTTACCCGCATAGATGACAGGAAGTTGAAAAGACATACCAAGCCGGGGCTTGGGGTTAGCTGCAGATATGTATTCTGCCAGCTCTACTACATGAGTAACTGTACCGCCATCCGTGCCACCGGAGAGAAGAATCATATCGGGTCTTAAGTGCCGAATGCGATCAATCTTCTCGTGGGGAAGGCGCTGATCGTTAGAAGCAATAACATCCATTACAATTGCACCCGCCCCTAATGCTGCACGTTGGGCGCTTTGAGCGGTCATTGTCTTTACGGCCCCAGCGACCATCATTTGCAATCCACCACCGGCACTACTGGTAGAGACGTAAATATCTACTCCAACATTTCCTTGTGCTGGTGTAATAATCTTTTCTCCATCAAGTATTTTTCGGCCAGAGAGTTCTTCTAATTCCGCAAAGGCATTTAAGACACCTCTGGTTACATCCTCAAAAGGCGCCTCTACCGTAGTAGGCGACTCTCCACGGAAGGTTTGCCGGTATACCCCGTCCTTCTTTTCAATTAAGATGGCTTTTGTTGTAGTGCTACCGCAATCTGTAGCGATGATTACGTTCACAAATCATCATCCTCTCTTATAATAATTCATCGCAAGAATGTGAAAAAACAAAGTCTTAAATAGTATAGAAGTGTATTTTGTTTTTTATTGTTTCTTGCTTTCTCCTGGTATCTCTGCAATGATATTTCCCCTTTTTTCTAGCTCCTCAATGATTCTTTTAATGCCATCCCTTTTTTCAAGGATACCCTGAAGTAAATCATATTCTGTAGGGGTAAAGAAAAAAGTTAAAAATGGCCTGAAGAATACCATCATCTGGCTTCCAATATAATTGAGCGGCTGTACACTTTCAAGAAAGAGCGAGGCTGGAACTGTAAGTTTCCGTTTTCCGACGATGGTAACTAATTTTGAAATAAGAACTTGTTCTTTTTCACTTAATGTTGTATTTTCACAAGACGTACCAACACTGAAGGCATGCTTGAATCCCTGCCGGATGGATTGCCTATCAATCTTATCAAAATATGAAAATATTCTTGAAAAAAATTTTTGTAAATACACGGTATTCGGAATCTTATCAAAACTACAACGCCTTTGTCAAAATTAAAATAACTTCTGTATATACACCACATATTATACTTGTAATTATACGCTTCTCTGCCTATAATTAATTTACTATTTGTAATAAATATCAGTAGTTAAAATTTTGATTTATTTAGAACAATATTCGCTACTTAAGAGAGGTTTGTATTGAATTATTTGGAAAAACTATTCCCAAGAGAAATGTGAGTGAATTGTAAAATTTTTATAATGTTTGGAGAGGAGAAATAGTTCATGCCATATCACGCATGGTTTCAATGCATTTCAGGTTGCGATGAAAAGTATGAGCTGAACGAGATTATTTACCAATGCAGGAAGTGCGGTGATTTGCTGGAGGTAAAACACGATTTAAGTAAACTTCGCAGGCATTCCCCGGAGCATTGGAAAAAGTTATTTGATGAACGCTATAGGAGAACCAAGTGGCCTTACGGAAGTTCCGTCTGGGGTAAAAAGGAGTTTGTTTGTCCAAATGTTGATAATGAGAATATTGTTTCTCTTTATGAAGGGGGCAGTAATCTTTTTTGGGCAGAGCGACTCGGAAAGGAACTTGGTGTTGAAGACCTTTGGATTAAACAGTGTGGGAATGCCCATACGGGTTCTTTTAAAGACTTAGGGATGACCGTACTGGTATCTATGGTTAAGCAAATGATTTCTGAAGGGAAAAGCATCCCGGCTGTTGCTTGTGCTTCTACCGGAGATACTTCTGCAGCATTGGCTTCGTATTGTGCTGCAGCCGGCATTCTTGCCATTGTATTTTTGCCAAAGAATAAGGTGTCTCATGCACAACTTATTCAGCCTATCGCAAATGGAGCTCTCACTTTATCGTTGGATACGGATTTCGATGGGTGCATGAAACTTGTTAGGGAAATATGCAGCAAAAATACTATCTACTTAGCGAACTCCATGAATTCTCTCCGAATTGAAGGACAGAAGACAGTAAGTATGGAAATAGTTCAGCAGTTTGATTGGGAAGTGCCTGATGTAATAATTGTTCCGGGAGGAAATTTGGGCAATACGGCAGCATTAGGAAAAGGCTTTCTCATGATGAAGGAATTGGGTCTGATAGAGAAACAACCTCGCATCGTATGTGCACAAGCAGCAAAGGCAAACCCTCTGTATCTTAGTTATTTACATGGATTCAAAGAATTTAGGCCGGTGAAGGCACAAAAGACCCTTGCTAATGCAATTCAAATAGGCGATCCTGTGAGTTATAAAAAGGCTATCAATGTCTTAAAAACTTTCCATGGTATTGTAGAACAGGCAACAGAGGATGAATTGGCAAATGCTTCTGCACAAGCAGATAGAACCGGTTTATTTAGTTGTCCCCATACAGGAGTAGCATTAGCAGTATTAATAAAATTAATAAAAAAGAATGAGATAATGCGGAACGAAAAGGTTGTAGTTATCTCTACTGCACACGGTTTGAAATTTCCTGAATTTAAAATAAACTATCACGAGAATAAATTAGAAGAAGTAATCCCACGTTTTGCCAATCTTCCGGTAGAAGTTTCACCAAGGTACGATGAGATAATGACTGCGATCGACAGGAAACTTGAGAAAATATCTTTATAAGCCCTAAATATCTCTTTAAACATCAATAACATTATTTATCTCTCTCTTTGATACTATCCAGATTAAATTCCTTGACAAAAGATTAGCTATACTTATAATAATTTTTAATAGCAATATTTAATAATAAATTTTTATCATATGTAAGTTCGCTATATTCTTTAGTAATTCCTAATATATTATGTTTAAAATATTTAATAAGAGCTCCTTTCTTTATGTTTTAAATATGTTGTAAATTGGAGAAGTTGTGGTATGAGTTATTTTAAGACAGCTATATTATTAATTGCCTTGACGCTATTATTCATATGGGTTGGTAACATGGTTGGAGGGCGGCAAGGAGCGATGTTTGCCTTTGTTATGGCAATGGGTATGAATTTCTTCAGTTATTGGTTCAGCGATAAGATTGTTTTGAAGATGTACGGCGCTAAGGAAATCTCTGAGCAACATCTGCCGACTTACTATGGAATTGTTAAGGAGCTAACAACGCAGGCAGGAATTCCTATGCCTAAAATATATGTTATACCAACAAATGCTATGAATGCATTTGCAACAGGGAGAAACCCAAGCCATGCCGCTGTAGCTGTTACCGAAGGAATGCTCAACTCTTTGACTCGTGAAGAATTAAAAGGAGTTTTGGGGCATGAGTTAAGTCATATCAGACATAGAGATATACTTATATCTACCATCGTAGCTACTATTGCAGGTGCTATTATGCTATTAGCGGATATGGCCCGATGGGGGGCGCTTTTTGGCGGAGTTGGAGGAAGAGAAGAGGAAGAAGGTAGAGGGGGCGGCGGTATCGGAGTTTTATTTTTGGCTATTTTAGCGCCTATTGCAGCCCTTTTAATCCAAATGGCAATCTCACGCTCACGAGAGTATGCTGCCGATGAAGGTGGTGCCTTATTGACTAGAAATCCATTAGGGTTAGCTAGCGCCCTTGAAAAATTACAAAGGGCAGCAATCGCTAAGCCAATGGATGCAGGTAAATCTACTGCACATTTATTTATTGTGAATCCATTAAGCGGCCGCTCATTCGCTGCAATTTTTAGTACTCACCCACCAATCGAAGAACGGATCAAGAGGCTCAGGGCTATGGCATAAAAAGGCCATTCAAGAATGGCAGCTTCAGACAGAAATTGCTTACATAGAGATTAAAATCACAATCCTTTTCTGTAGTTGGTTTTAAAATCTTGCATGAAGATCTGTTATACCTTCGAACTCTACATCCTGAGCTATTAACAAAATAAACTATGATTCTATAAATATTACTTGGAGGAATATGAATGGTTCACTATACTTGCGATATGTGCGGTAAACCATTGCTAGCAGAAGAGGATACCCGATATGTTGTAAAAATTGAGGTTTATACCGCATGTGACGCTATAGACATGGATGAGGATATAGATGAAGAAATTATGGAGATAGAAGAAACGGTCGAAGAGCGTGATAATATTGCTGATGCTGTTGATATGTTAGAAAACGGAGAATACAAGACCTTTCGCTTTGATTTGTGTGCCAAATGCCATAAAAAATATCTACAGGACCCTTTGTTCTTAAAATCATGGCGCCGAACGCGATTTTCAGAAAATTAAAAATTACTTTCTTTCTTTTTTAACAATTATCCAGGCTGCTTATGTCTTGAAAGATAAAACGAAGCACGCTACTATAAAAAATCTATGGGAATGACAATAACAGAGAAGATTATTGCTGCACACAGTAATCTCAAAGAAGTACATCCAGGACAATTTGTTTATGCGAATGTCGACATTTGTTTAGGAAATGATATTACTGCGCCTATTGCTATCGAAGAATTTGAAAAGACCGGAATTAAAAAAGTTTTTGATCCGGAAAAAATCGTATTAGTCCCGGATCATTTCACTCCCAATAAAGATATTAAATCTGCCCAACAATCAAAATCCCTTCGTGAATTTTCTGTAGAGCATAACTTGAAGCATTATTTTGAAATTGGTCGGATGGGAATAGAACACGCGCTTCTTCCGGAAAAAGGTATTGTAGCTCCTGGCGACCTTGTCATAGGCGCCGATTCTCATACTTGCACATATGGCGCACTTGGGGCGTTTTCCACCGGGGTTGGAAGCACTGATCTTGCCGCATGCTTTGCTACGGGAAAGGTGTGGTTGAAGGTACCTGAATCAATTAAGTTTATTTTTCATGGTCAGGCAAAAAACTGGACATCCGGGAAAGACTTAATCCTTTATACGATTGGGAAGATAGGTGTGGACGGCGCTCTTTATAAGGCAATGGAATTTACCGGTAGCGCCATTACTCATTTGTCTATGGATGATCGTTTTGCTATATGCAATATGGCAATAGAAGCCGGTGCGAAGAGTGGGATTATCTCTCCTGATAAAAATACAGAAGATTATATAAAAGGCAGGGTAGGGAAGAAATATACAATGTATCAAAGCGATTCTGATTGTGGATATACGAAAACGTATGAATTTGATGCCAATGATATTTCACCCCAGATAGCGCTTCCCAGTTTGCCTGAGAATACAAAACCAGTAGAAGATGTCTCAGGGATCAAGATTGATCAGGTAGTTATAGGCTCTTGTACTAATGGAAGGATTTCAGACCTTCGCATAGCAGCTCAAATCCTCAAAGGGAAAAAGATACATCCCTCTATTCGACTTATCATTATACCAGCAACCCAGGATATTTACAGACAAGCATTAAAAGAGAGCCTGATTGAGATATTTATTGAAGCTGAAGCAGTAGTTTCTACTCCGACATGTGGTCCCTGTCTGGGAGGACATATGGGAATTCTGGCAGAAGGAGAGCGGGCATTATCAACGACTAACCGTAACTTTGTTGGTCGTATGGGTCATCCTAAAAGCGAGATATATCTTTGCAGTCCCGCTGTTGCCGCTGCGTCTGCCATTACAGGTGTTATAACACCACCTAATGAGGTGGTAAAGAAGTAAGAAGTTGAATGTTTATGTTTAGGAATTTCAAGAGTCAAGATTCTTGAACTGCTTGTATTTAGTTGCAATGTGCAACAAATTCTATCGCCGCTTCTTCAGAATGATAAAGCAGTACTACAATAAACAATATCATCCAGCCGAAGCGAAGAATCTATTCCTTATGTAGTTAGTTTTTCAGCGTGCTCAGAGTATTTCATAAATAACGATATAGAGAGTGGATAAAATTATGTCCCGGAAAAAATATATAGGACTGGATATTGGCTCAGTCAGTGTGAAAGCGGTATTGATTAATGAGCATAAGGAAATTTTGGAAGACCATTATATCCGCGCGCATGGTCAACCGGTAGAAACATTTCTCCTTGTCTTAAAAGATCTATTCAACAGAACCCACATTGACGATATCGATGGTATGGCTATTACAGGGTCTGGCGGCAAGTTAGTGTCTGAGTTAATGAACATTGCGTTTATTAACGAAGTTGTGGCTCATAGCAAGGCGACTACAACATTACACCCTGAAGTACGGACTATTGTCGAAATTGGCGGTGAAGACTCAAAGCTCATGCTTATTGAACGTGACCCTACAACACAACAAACAAAGGTCTCGGATTTCTCAATGAATACTATGTGCGCTGCGGGCACAGGCTCATTTTTAGATCAACAAGCCACAAGGCTCGGCATTGCTATAGAGAAAGAATTTGGGGAATTGGCATTAAAATCTAAGAACCCGCCACGCATAGCCGGCCGCTGCAGTGTGTTTGCCAAAACTGATATGATCCATCTTCAGCAAGAGGGTACACCTGTACATGATATTGTTGCTGGCCTCTGTTATGCTATGGCAAGGAATTTTAAAAGCAATATCGGAAAGGGAAAGGAATTTTTCAGACCTATTGTCTTGCAAGGTGGTGTAGCAGCAAATGCTGGTATGGTTAAGGCGTTCGAGGATATTTTAGAACTTAAACTAGGGGAACTGATTATACCAAAATATTTTAAGGTAATGGGAGCAATTGGGGCGGTATTTACTATTATGGATAAAGGTATTCATTCACCTTTCAGAGGACTGAAGGAGATTGAGGAGTACCTGAGGAACCGCAGCGCAAAGGCATCTAACCTTGAACCTCTCCGTACAGATAACTATAAAATCATTGATGGATTACATCCGGTTATTGGAGATGAGAAGATTGAGGCATATGTCGGTGTAGACGTTGGTTCAATTAGCACAAATGTTGTTGTTATCGATAAATATAAAAATGTCTTATCAAGACGCTATCTTATGACGGCGGGAAGACCATTAGAAGCTGTAAAGCAAGGTCTTTATGAAGTGGGATTGGAGATAGGAGATAAAGTGGTTATCTGTGGTGCTGGAACCACAGGCTCCGGCCGTTACCTGACAGGAGATTTTATCGGCGCTGATATTGCAAAAAATGAAATAACAGCTCATGCTACTGCTGCGGCTTGTGTGGATAAAAATGTAGATACTATTTTTGAAATCGGTGGACAAGATTCAAAATTTATACGATTAGAAAATGGCGCTATTGTTGATTTTGCCATGAATAAAGTATGTGCTGCTGGCACGGGTTCATTTTTAGAAGAGCAGGCCGAAAAGCTGAGTATAAGTATCAAAGGTGAATTTAGCAAACGAGCCCTTTCTTCGTGTTGTCCCTCCCATCTTGGTGAACGGTGCACCGTTTTTATGGAATCCGATCTTAACCATCACCAACAACGGGGAACATCCAAGGATGATTTACTGGCAGGTCTTAGTTACTCTGTAGTGTTGAACTTTATTAACCGCGTGGTTGAGGATAGAAAGATTGGAAATACTATTTTCTTTCAGGGAGGAGTGGCCGCTAACCGAGGTGTGAAGGCAGCTTTCGAGAAAGTAACAGGGAAAAAGATTATAGTTCCCCCTCATCATGATATTATGGGCGCCATTGGCTCTGCCATTATTGCTATGGAAGAAAAAACCTGGGAAAAATCAAGATTTAAAGGATTTGATCTCCGCCACAAAAGATATGAGCTGTCCTCTTTTGTTTGCAAGGATTGTTCAAACATCTGCGAAATTAGAAAAGTCAGTATTGAGGGAGAAAATCCGCTTCATTATGGCAGTCGTTGTGGTAAATTTGACGATGAACGGTCTTTAAAAAAGGGGAAACACCTGCCCAGACTCTTTCGTGAAAGGAAGGAAGCCCTCTTTAATACCTACAAGAAAAACAAACCAGACCAGCCTATCGGGAAAAAGATCGGTATACCCCAGGTGTCTACCTTCCATGATTTTTATCCTATGTGGAAGGCATTTTTCATAGAATTAGGTTTTGATGTTATAACTTCCAGCGATACCAATAAAGATATTGTTTATAATGGGGTAGAAGTAATTACCGCAGAAACATGCTTTCCCATTAAAGTAGCCCACGGACATGTAATAGATCTTTTAGACAGGGATATTGATTATCTGTTCCTTCCCAGCGTTATTAATTTAACACATGCCAGTTCAAAACTTACACACTCATATGCATGTCCTTATGTACAATGTATTCCCTATCTTGTGCGCTCGGCTATTGATTTTAGGGAAAAGAGCTTTAAGGTCTTGTCTCCCATTATTCATTTTGAATACGGAGAGGAGTATGTAAATAAGACACTGCGGCAAATGGCAAGAGATATAGGAAGAACAGGGAAAGTAGTAGAAACGTCTATCAAGGCAGCACATGAAGCACAGCAAGCTTTTAACAAAACTTTAGAGGCTCGGGGAAAAGAAATTTTAGAGAAATTAGGAGAAAATGAAAGGGCATTTGTGCTGATTAGTCGCTCTTACAATGGATGTGATACCGGTATGAACTTAGGTCTTCCGGAAAAACTGCGTGATTTAGGAATTATGACCATTCCTCTCGATTTTTTGAAGTTAGACCTTGAAGATGTTGCTCATAATTATCCAAATATGTACTGGAAAACGGGGCAAAAATTTCTTGCGGCTGCCAGATTAATAGCTAAAGATAAGAGACTCTATCCGTTGTATATTACTAATTTTGGCTGTGGTCCTGATTCATTTATAACTAAATTCTTTACTAAAGAGCTAGAGGGAAAACCTTGTTTGACCATAGAAATTGATGAGCACAGTTCTGATGTGGGGGCAATAACTCGATGTGAGGCATTTATCGACAGCCTGAAAAATGTTAAGCCCGGCCATAACGGTAAAAGATTAAGAGAAACTATTCCTGTTGAAGGATTCATTGAAAAAAAGAAAAGGACGATTTACATTCCTTATATGTGCGATCATGGAAGAATGATTGCCGCCTCTATGAGAGCGAATGGAGTACTGGCAGAGGCGCTGCCTATGGCAAACAGGCAATCGGTTGATATCGGGCGCAAATTTACTTCAGGAAAGGAATGTTATCCTGCGATTCTTACAACAGGAGATATTGTAAAAAAGGCGTTAAATCCTGATTTTGATCCCGAATCCAGCGCATTCTTTATGGCAACAGCATCCGGTCCTTGCCGATTTGGACAATATAATACATTCCATCGTATGGTATTGGATGAGCTTGGATTTCATAATGTGCCTATATACACAATGGATCAAGGAGAAAACTATGGCGAAGATACTAAAAAATTGGGCACCCATTTTCGCAAGTTAGCATGGAACGGCATTATGTATATTGACCTCTTGCAAAAGCTACAAAGAGAAACAAGGCCTTATGAAGTAAATACAGGTGAAACGGATGTGCTCTATGAAAATTACGTAAAAAAGTCAGAAATCGCGCTTGAAAAGCATCTAGATCTCGTTGAACTCTCCAGGGAAGCTTGCAAGGCTTTTACCGATATAAAGGTAGACCGGAGTAAACCCAGACCGTTAATCGGTGTCATCGGAGAAACCTATGTTCGATGCAATGAATTTGCAAATAATTTTCTCGCAAGGAATATTGAGCGTTTGGGAGGAGAGGCTTTTATTCCGCCTTTTGCCGAATGGATTAATTATATTGCACACTGCCGTAGGGAGAATTGCCTCTCTGAGAAGAATTACAAAGGTTTTTTAGGCGAATTTATTTCGGATATTGTCCAGAGATATGATGCCTATAGACTCACACAGGTATTTAAAGGGAGAATTCGGCACTTCTTGAAAGATACATCTATCAAAGAACTTATTAAAAAAGGGAAGCCGTATATAGATGATTCTTACAAAGGCGATCCGGTGCTGAGTATGGGCAAAGCAATTGAGTATTTTGAGGAAGGGTTTGATGGAATTGTAAATGTAATTCCTTTCCACTGTATGCCGGGAACGGTTGTAAATGGAGTGCTTGAAAAGTTTCAAAGAGATTTTAATGGTCTTCCATGTCTCAAATTATCCTTCGATGGTCAGGAGCAAACTAACGAAGAAACGAGGTTGGAAGCATTTATACACCAGGCACACCAAAGGATGGAAAGCAAATTAAATTCGAAAAAATATGATAAAGTAAACGATAGACAAAAAAAGCCTTTCGTTGCTTTTCATTCACAAGATAAAGAAAGAAAAAAGATTTCTAAAAAAGAAGTTTTTTCAGAGTAGATCCCTCAGTATAAGAAACCAGCTTATAGGATGTATCGTGATAGTTTTCTTGAGTTAATTTGGGTTTTTTAAAGTCAGACACGGTGATTATAACTAGGATTAGATTCTAGATATTCCGAATATTATTACAAAAGAATTATTATATACTAAAGAGATTAACCATATGAAAGGCACATGTTGGAAATTTGGGGATAATATCAATACTGATGAAATCATCCCGGCGCGATATTTGAATACTATTAATACAAAAGAACTAGCATCTCACTGCATGGAGGATATTGATCCAAATTTTATAAAGAAAGCTAAAGGTGGTGATGTTATTGTGGCAGGAGATAACTTTGGATGCGGTTCCTCCCGTGAGCATGCGCCAATTGCCATCAAAGCTGCAGGGATTTCATGTGTTATCGCAAAATCCTTTGCCCGCATATTCTTTAGAAATGCTATCAATATTGGTTTGCCTATTTTTGAATGTCCTGAAGCGGTAGAACAAATTCAGGAGGGAGATGAAATAGAAATTGATCTGGCAACTGCTGAGATTCTCAACCATACTTCAAAAAAGAAATTCAAATTTGAACCGTTTCCGCGAGAGATGCAGGAGATTATTCAGGCTGGCGGATTAATGAATTTTGTAAAAAAGAATATAGCTCATTCTAAAAATGCGCTCTAGTTTTGGTTGGATCTTTGCAAGGATTTATCCTCTAAAACATTAATATTTTATACCCTTACTGGTAATAAGTAATCATGCAAACCTTGGAGATTAAAAAAAATATACATTGGGTAGGCGCATTAAATGCTACTCTGAGGGTATTCGATGTAGTATTTCAAACCCGATATGGCACTACATACAATTCTTATTTAATCAAAGCAGATAAACCTGCGCTTATTGATTCCGTTCATGCCAAGTTTACCGAAGAACATATCGCCAAACTCAAATCATTAATTGATCTAAAAGATATTTATTACGTTGTTGTCAATCATACAGAAATGGACCATTCAGGGGCGCTGGGTGATTTACTGAGAGAAGCTCCGAATGCTCAAATTTTATCTACAAAAACAGCGGCGTTTTTTCTAAAAAATATTCTTCATAAGGATTTTAACGGAAAAATAGTTGAAGATGGTGAGATTGTTAGTTTGGGCAATAAACAATTAAAGTTTATCCATGCTCCTTTTTGGCATTGGCCTGATACGATGTTTTCCTATTTAGAAGAAGATCGAGTGCTCTTTCCTTGTGACGGATTCGCAACACATTTTTGCGATGAACGGCTCTTTGATGACAGGGTAGATGATTTCAAGGAAGATTTTCAGCACTATTACGAGCACATAATGGGTCCTTATAGAAAGAAGATCCTTGAGGCGATAGAAAAGATTAGAAATTTAGACATCCAGTTGATTGCACCAAGTCACGGTCCTATTCTCCGAACTAATCCAGGGAAGTATATTAAAGCGTATGAAGATTGGAGTACATCGAGAAAAGATCCTAATAAAAAACAGATAGTAATTTTTTATGCGTCTATGTATGGAAATACGAAAAAAATGGCGGAAGCAGTAGCGAAGGGAGCATCTACAATAAACACAGAGGTAAAACTTTTTGATGCTGCTCAAATATCTCCGGAATTTATACGGTGTGAGATTGAATCGGCGGATGGTATATTGTTCGGGTCTTCAACTCTGAATGGCGATGCAATACGGCCGATGTGGGACATTATCGATATTATGTTTAGTGTTAATGCAAAAGGCAAGAAGTGCGCGACATTCGGTACGTATGGCTGGAGCGGTGAGGCAACAAAACAAATGGAAGACCGATTAAACGGGCTTAAATTAAAAGTTGTTCAGCCTCCCATAAAAGTTGTTCTTACTCCTACAGAAGACGATTTAAAAAGGTGTTCCATCTTCGGGTATGATTTTGTTAAGACACTAACAAACAACCCATCGGCATGAGTAAAAAGAAATCTTTCTGACATAAACACATACATCATGTCCAGGCATATCCTATAATTATTCTTTTCTCCACTTCTTTCTATTATTTATTAATAATAGAATTATTCTAGAGAACACGTGGTTAAGCTGCCATAGAATTTCTTGCAAATATATAGAGAAATTGCTGGGCATATCCAGCGTATTTCCCAAAATATTTTGCCCCAAAGGCTGATAGTTCTTTGTTTGATATTACTTTATTTTTGAAATAAAGTTTCTGGAGAATTTTCTTCATCCACGTATCAATAGGAAAAGCTTCAGTAAAACCAAGCGAAAACAAAAGAATACAATCGGCAATCTTATCTCCGATGCCCGGGATATTTCTCAGTGTTTGTTTTGCCTCGCCATAGGAAAGCTTTCTTAATGATTTTAAAAAATCCTCACTAACAAGACTATTAGCGATTTTGATATATTTTGCCCGAAATCCTGTCTTTGCTAATAAAATTTGCTCATAATTATTTAATTCTCCCGGATTTGGGAATGAATATTGTTCAAATTCATTTAACTCGATTTTTTTCCCAAAGGCTCGTGATAACATCTCAAGGTTTAATGTTATTTTAGGGATATTTGCTGCCGAAGAGCACAGGAAAGATATCAGGCATTCCCAAGGATCTTGTCGTATAATCCTCAAACCGTAATATCTCTTGATAGCACTATTTATGTGTGGATCCTTGTTTATCTGTGTAAGGATAGTAGAATATGGCTCATCAAGGGCAAAATAATACATTAAAAATTCTTTGCTAACCCCATCAAATTCCAGATATGCAGGAGATTGACGAACCTTAAAAATACGGTCTCTTACGGTAATATAATACCAATCTTCTACTTTAGACACCCGAAATAACTGTCCACACGATAACGTATACTCCAAATGAAAATCTTTTATTGGAATTTTGGGCAAGATGTATTCTAAAAAATATATTTATAAAGTATCTAGTAAAGGGAATGCAAACCTTATGATTTTAAATCTTAACTGTTAAATATTATAAGATTCATATCTTTAGTTTGTCAAGCCTTCCAATAATATTAATCAAATGTATATATGTGTTGCTATTCCTGAAGGACATAATAATTTACAATTTACCTAACCAAATAAATAAACTTTGATGATAAAAAATAAAGCATATTGATATTTACTATCTAATTTGGTAAATTTATCCCCTAAAAGGTATTAGCTTTAGCAATTAACGTGATATTCTATCCTGAGGAAATTCAAAAAAGAAAGGCATCATAATGAACTTATCCGAAGCAATGGATATGGTAGCAAAGGATGAAAGAGAGTTACAAGAAAAATACTCGAAACTTGCAAGTCAGGAAACAGACCCTTTTGTTCAGGTATTCTTGAAAAGAATTGTCAAAGATGCTATAAAACATGAGAAGAAAGTGCGTAAGAAATATTCGAAACTTTTGTCAACATTAAATAAAAAGACTTATTAGATTTCATTAGTAAGGAGTTAAAGGATTGACTATATAAAAGAGGGGAAGATGCTCGAATAATCCTGGTTCCGAGAATCCATAACTTCAATGCCCCCTATGGCCACTCCATAGTATCGGATTAACATCGAACATCCTTTCTGTGATCATATCAAATTCAATGCCCCTTTTCGTTATGTCTATTTGGTATTCTAAAATCATTTCTTCCCATAATTATCCAGCGAAATACTGCAGAGTTTGCGGAGTTTATCTCTTCTGTTTCTTCTATCAATCATTAAATATATATTCCGATAAATAAAGAGAAATAATAAATTATCATACTATGGATATGTCATAAATTTTAGTTGAATTTTTGACGTATGTTTGTTAAACTACGACTTTTAAAGCTATCAAAGGTGTTCATTTTAATAACAGATATATTTTAGGTAGTAACGGAGGTTAAATAAGAATGATTACAGCTATCATTGATATCGACCTTGATAAATTGCTAGATACAGAATCAATATCAAGGGAAACAATTGCATATATAAGAGAACAGGTGTATAGTTCCAAAGAAAATAGAGAGAGATTAGATAAAAAAATTGAGGAATTAAAGCTTGGTATTAATAAAGAGCGCGATAGTGCAAAATCAAAAGATTTAACGCTGTTATTCGGAATATGCAAGTGGATTACCGGAAAGATAGAGGAGGCATCAAATACTCTAAAAGAGGTAAAATCAAGAAAGATAGGATCGTATTATTTAGGGAAATGTTATCAGGAGTTTGGCGACTATAGTCAGGCTTTAGAGTGTTTCGGACGTTCTAAAAGAACAGATATTGAAGAATTTGATATTGCTATGGATATTGCTGAGACAAAAAGAATGTCCGGAGACGTCGAAGGTGCAGTGGAAATAATTAAGCGTTTTTTACCATCACACGAAAATAACGCTGAGTTGCTTTATCAATGGGGACATTGTTTGGATGACTTGGGAGAATATCAAGAAGCGCTTGGGAAGTATGAACAGGCGATCCAAATTGATCCAAATCATGCAAAGGCTCTTTTCCGTATAGCATTTAATTATGATATAGATGGAGAAGATGAAAAGGCTATTGAGTACTACGAAAGGTGTACAAAACTAAATCCTACGTATAAAAATGCATTTATGAATTTAGGAATATTGTATGAGGATAAAGGTGAATATGATGACGCAGTATATTGCTTTGAAGCAGTTTTAGATGTTGAGCCGACTAATGCGAGGGCATCTCTGTTTGTAAAAGATGCAAAAGCTTCAACAGCTATGTATTACGATGAAGAGGTTTCGAAAAAACAAGGCCGGGAAACTGAAGTATTAAATATTCCTATTTCTGACTTTGAACTTTCAGTAAGAAGTAAGAACTGCCTTGAAAAAATGAATATTCGTACGTTAAAAGACCTTACACGAATTACCGAGGCCGATCTCCTCTCTTTTAAAAATTTTGGAGAAACATCACTGAATGAAATTAAAGCTATTTTATCCCAAAAAGGATTACGGTTAGGACAAGCGTTCGAAAGTGATGATGAAGCTGAATTATTTGGCAATAATAAAGGTAAAGAGAAAATAATGGATACCGTCGAGACTATTTCAGAGCTTGGACTTTCTACCCGTTGTAGAAATGCACTCTGGAAGGCCGGCATAGAAACCGTTAGGGATATTATAGAAAAGAGTGAGGCTGAGCTAATCCAAAAAGATATCAAACAAAATTATGTAGATGAGATAAAGGAAAGCCTTTCCAAATTCGGCTTAAGTTTAAAAGTACATAATAATATGAGTACAGAGACAGAGTTAGAAAATAGTTCTACAAAGTAGTATATTTAGAAACAATTTTTGGATGACATAAGTATAATATAGCAGGGACGATGCATACATGCTGGATTACATCCGAGGACGGGTGATTAGTAAGTCTCCTACTCGCTTAATTTTGGAAGTATTGGGCATCGGTTATCGATTACACATTCCCCTATCTACCTTCGAGAAAATCCCTAACCATGGCGAAGTTACCATTCTTACCCAGCTATTCATAAGGGAAGACCAAATAAAGATGTTTGGATTTGCAACAGGAGAAGAAAGGGATTTATTTCAATTGTTGCTGTCCGTGAAGGGCATAGGGCCTAATACAGCCATTACAATACTCTCTGGTAGTACCGTTGATGATATTAGATATGCCGTGATGCATGAAGATGTAAAGGCTTTAGAAAAAATTAAAGGGATAGGGAAAAAAACGGCTGAACGAATTATCCTAGAATTAAAGGAAAATGTTAAAGAACTGGAGAAGTCTATGCCTATTGGTATGAGTATGAGTGTTCAGCAAAGGGCGCTTATATCTGATGCTGTTATGGCTTTAATATCTTTAGGTTATGGGCGAATGGTCGCTGAGAAAGCAGTAAGCGAGGCAGCTAAAAAATTACAGGAGATCGATACTATCGAGACGCTTGTCAGAGAAGCACTGAAATATAAGGTTTAATTTTTCGTATGGTTCTGAATTATATATGGTAGGATTTAAGTATGGTAAACGAAGATGTTTTATCCTCTACGGCCATAGTTGAGGATAAGAATTTAGACCTTACACTCAGGCCTAAACGATTTAATGATTTTATTGGGCAGGATCGCATAAAAGAAAACCTCCGTATTTATATCGAAGCTGCAAAGAAAAGAGGAGAGTTTTTAGATCACATCTTATTCTCTGGCCCCCCTGGTTTAGGGAAAACAACGTTATCGCAAATTATAGCAAATGAAGCTCATGCATCAATTAAAACGACCTCAGGTCCTATTTTAGATAAGCCTGTAGACCTTGCGGGTATCCTAACGAATTTGCAACAAGGAGATATTCTTTTTATTGATGAAATTCATAGACTTCATGCAACGGTTGAAGAGTATCTTTATTCAGCAATGGAAGACTTTACTATTGATATTATTATTGACCAGGGGCCTAAGGCAAGATCAGTAAAAATCAAATTACCAAAATTTACGCTCATTGGATCTACTACCAGGGAGGGATTACTTACAGCACCTCTCCGTTCACGTTTTGGGGTGTTAGAGAAACTAGAGTTTTATCCCTGGACTGATCTTTACAAAATTGTGCAGAATTCTGCCCGCATGCTCTCTATTCAAATAGATGAGAAAGGAGCCGAAATTGTTGCAAAACGGTCGCGAGGCACACCAAGAATAACCAATAGATTCTTGAGACGTCTTCGCGATGTTGCTCAGGTCCGTGGAAATGATATCATCAATGAAGAAGTTGCCAGAAGAGGATTAGAGATGTTGGGTGTTGATGAGAACGGACTGGGAGATATGGATCGCAGAATCCTGGAAACTGTTATTCGGTATGATGGTGGCCCTGTTGGCTTAAAAACCATTGCAGTTTCAGTAAGCGAAGAAGAGGATACCATAGAGGAAGTATATGAGTCATTTCTGATACAAAGTGGATATCTGGATAAAACACCTCGGGGAAGAATTGCAACAAAACTGGCGTATGAGCATTTAGGATATCAATACCATCCGGAAGCAGGGCTCCAGAAAAGATTATTTTAGAGGAGTCGTTCGTATGAATTTATTATTGCATATTTGTTGTGCCTGCTGCCTCTGTGCACCACTAGGCGAATTGAGGAGGGAAGGTTTCAAAGTAACAGGGCTTTTTTATAACCCGAATATACATCCGTTTCTTGAATTTAGAAAGCGGTTAAAAGCGTTGCGTGTATTTCAGGAAACCGATCCTATTCCGGTAATCTATTGTGAAGATTATGGCATAAAGGAATATTTGAAGAATGTGAATTACGAGGGAAACGATCGCTGTGCCGATTGTTATGCCATGCGATTGAGATTTGTGGCCGCTTTTTCAAAAAAAAATGGATTTGATGCTTTTACATCTACCATGTTATTTAGTGTTTATCAGAATCATGAGCAATTAAAAACACTTTCAGAAAATCTAGCAAGAGAGCATAATAGTAAATTTATTTATCGTGATTATCGCTATTTATCTGAATGCAGTCATGATCTTGCCAAAAAGAAAATGATCTATAGGCAGGGTTATTGCGGCTGTATTTTCAGCGAATATGAGAGATATAAAGATACTACCCGAGAGTTATATAAAGGTAACCTTTCATATAGTAAAGAGGAGAAAAACACCGTAGAAGTTTTTAATACGGAAGATGATATATCGCAAAAATGTAACTGTTTTGGTGGATAAACACATGCATAAGGATTTTCTTGTTATAGAATAAGACGCATCTGGTACATGGAAAATGGATTTATCATTTCTATGAAAAAATAGAGAGAACAAAACGATTAAATAAATTATCTTCGATGACTCTGGATATAAAGAGTATGGTTAGGCCACTATTATTAATGATTGCTACCTTGTTATCATCTATAGCTGGAGGGATGCCTCTTTCGTGTCAAAGAAGCGCTCCCGAAGTTCAAGATGGGATTTATGATTATAAAAATCTTTTAGAAAAGAAACCTGTCATACGTGTGCTTCTTGTAAAGGATGCCCGAGAAGCCCGATTAGCAATCGATGATTGTTATCAAATTACTGATAGTTTAGCTAATAGTATAGATCAGGGTCAGGGATTACAAAAATCTACAATATCAATAAACGAAGGTAGTATTTCTGTAGGAAGCAGACATTACAATACCAGTGAAATACGAATTACAACTCTGCGAGAAGGAAGGATCGAATTTAATAATATACGGTATCGTGGCGAAATTAGGATTTTACAGCAACCTAATAATAGATTTTCAGTCATCGAAGAGGTGGATCTCGAGAGTTTTATTGCAGGTGTTGTTGGTAGTGAAATGCCGAAAGCCTGGAATGAAGAGGCGTTGCGTGCTCAGGCAATAATAGCAAGAACCTATGCGATGTATAAGAGAAGGGTAAAACAGGATAAAGTTTACCATCTGGATATGTTGGAACTTGCGTATCGTGGCATGTTAAATGAGACTGTGAGAATCAATAAAATAGTGCAAGAAACCAAAGGTATTATTATGGTATACAATTGGAATATTTTCCCTGCTTATTTCCATAGCACTTGTGGAGGTCATACGGAAAATTGCAATCATGTATTTGGAGACGATAGCATACCACCTTTAAGAGGCGTCGTATGCAATTATTGTAATAACTCAAAATATTCCCTATGGAGCAAGGACATTAGCAAATCAGATATCGAAAAAAAATTAAGAGAAGCAAATATTTATGTTTCGAATATTCACACAATAAATGCTCTAGATCAGGGATTGGGTGAGCACTGTTCAAGGATTGAAATTATTTCTGCGGATGGAACCAGAGAAATGAGCGCAAATGGTTTTCGGCTTCTGATCGGCCCAAATTACTTATACAGCACTGCTTTTGATTCCAGAAGTAATGGGAAAAGTATAACCTTTTCGGGGAAAGGTTTGGGTCACGGTGTAGGACTTTGTCAATACGGCGCACAGAACATGGCTAAAAATGGCTTTGGGTATGAATCTATTTTAAAACATTACTATCCAAAGATAGAACTGGTTCGGGTATACTGATGCCTCTCTATGGAGGTTTTCTTGGATTTTAAAGTCCTGGCACATGATAAGCAAACAAAAGCTAGGTGTGGTGAAATTCGAATCGCTAATCACAGGATTCCAACACCGGTTTTTATGCCTGTTGGGACACAGGGAACTGTCAAAACTTTAACACCATTACACCTAAAAGAGGTTAACACAAAAATTATTTTATGTAATGCGTATCATTTATGCCTCAGGCCAGGTGAGCAGGTTATTAAGCGTGTGGGTGGCCTTCATAAATTTATAGGTTGGGATGGCGCAATTATTACTGATAGTGGTGGATACCAGGTTTTCTCTTTAGCTAAGCTAACAAAAGTTTCAGATAATGGGGTAGAATTTCAGTCTCCTATTGATGGAACAAAGCTATTCCTTACACCCGAAAGGATGACGCAAATACAAAATGATATAGGAGCGGATATTATTATGGCATTCGATGAATGCGTACCATATCCCTGCGAGCAAGATAGAGCTAGTGTAGCTGTGAAAAGAACTCTTAGTTGGGCTGAGCGTTGTCTGAATACCCACAAGAATAAGCAACAAATACTGTTTGGTATTGTTCAGGGAAGCGTATTTAGAGAACTTCGTATCGAGTGTGCAAGGAACCTTGTAGAAATGGGGTTTGATGGATACGCAATTGGAGGTTTAAGCGTAGGGGAAGGCGCTTTTTTAATGAATGAAGTACTTGAGTACACAGGAAATTATTTACCACAGGACAAGCCCCGGTATTTAATGGGTGTTGGATTTCCTGGTGATATTTTAGACGCCATAGAACAGGGAATCGATATGTTTGACTGTGTTGTTCCTACACGTAATGGAAGAAATGGATGTGCATTTACCAGTACAGGCAAGGTAAAAATACTGAACAACCAATACAAAGAAGACCTTAAGCCTTTAGATGAAATGTGCAACTGTTATACATGCCAAAACTTTACGAAATCATATTTACGGCATCTTTTTCTGGCAAACGAAATCTTGGGATTGACTTTGATGTCGCTTCACAATATATACTATTTTCAGAATTTGATGCAACAAGCAAGAGAATCCATTCGGAAAGGTGAATTTAAAGATTTTAAGGCCAATTTTTTAGGAAGACAATCTCAATAAGTTCTCATTGAAAATTTTTAACAGTTAGGAGGAATAGTATGTTTTTTTTGTTACAGGCGGCCGGAAAGCAATCATCACCAGGTGGCATGTTATCTATGTTGCTTCCTTTTATATTGATGTTTGTTGTAATGTATTTCTTAATCTTAAGACCGCAGAAAAAAAAGGAAAGAGAGCGCAAGGAGTTACTATCAAGGATTAAAAAGAATGATCGGGTGATAACAGCTGGCGGAATTCATGGAACCATTACATCTGTTAGAGAAACCGAAGTCATACTCCGTATAGATGATACAAAAGATATAAAGATCAAGGTTGATAGAGGTTCCATCGCTACCGTATTGGAAGTTTCTCACGATGATGCAGGTGATGTAGAAGAACCTAAAGAAATCACAAAAGAAAGTAAGTAGCCAGGGTAATTCTGTAATGTATGATAAATCAAATTTTTATTTTCAATAAACAACGGAAAGGGAGCCTGTTGAGGAGAAACAAATGACGAAAAATTTAAGGTGGAGGATACCTCTTATTATCATAGTTATTGCTATCGGCGCCATGATTTTGTATCCACCATCGGAAAAGGTCTTAAAGAGGGAACAAGTCAAAGAGATTGATGGCAAGGTTGTAGATCGCACTATCTTAGAAAAATCATGGACACGCGTTTTCGTGACAAACCCAACTATCCGGGAGACGATTGTACATGAAGAAGTTAATAAAGATGGTAAAAAGGTAAGCACGAAGACCGTTGAGTATGTATCAAAGGGTAAAGTTAAGCTTGGGTTAGACCTCAAAGGCGGTTCCGAGTTGCTTTATAAAGTCAGGGTGGAAGAGAAAGAAGATCGTCCGGGGATTACTAATGAAATTATTGAGGTATTAAAAAAGAGAATTGACCCGCAAGGGGTTATAGAATACAGAATTCAAGAGCAGGGAAGCCATCGCATACTTATTCAGGTTCCCGGTGCAACCAGGGCAGAGGTCGAAGGTTTAAAGAATCGAATTACCCGTCTTGGGAAACTTGAGTTCAGGTTGGGGGCTAGTCCTGATAGTCCTGAGTATAAAGATGCAATGGAAGGAAAACAAGTTCCCGGTTATTATAAACATTGGCTGCGAAAGAAAAAGGGAGAAGAGGGTGAGGCAGGCAAGTGGTTTCTTGTTCAGAATAAAATAGCAATTTCAGGAGAACATCTATCCAGAATATATGCTGACCGTAAGGGTATTGAGCCTGTGGTTGGTTTTGAATTTGATGCGATTGGCAAATCTAAATTTGGCCAACTTACCGAGCGTAACATTGGTAAACCTTTAGCAATTATCCTGGATGGCACTCTCTATTCAGCGCCAGTAATACGCGATCGTATTCCGGGGCAAGGGATTATTGAGGGAAGTTTCACCCAAGATGAAGTTAATGATCTTATTGCTGTAATGCGTGCGGGAAGTCTTCCTGCAGATCTTGAGCTAGAGATGGAAACCATGGTAGGACCCAGCCTGGGAAGGGATTCGATCAATAAAGGATTATTAGCCGGTGCTATCGGCGGCGCCTTTGCCCTCCTCTTTATTGGAATTTATTATTTAGGAATCGGATGGGTTGCTAACTTTGCAAATGTTTTGAATATCTTTTTGGTAGTTGCAACGATGGTGTTACTCAATGCCACCATGACACTTCCTGGTATAGCAGGTTTAGTGCTCATGCTAGGTATGGGAATTGATTCCAATGTGCTTATTTTCGAGAGAATTCGTGAGGAAAGAGCAAAAGGAAAGCCCCATCGCGCAGCCGTAAAGGCTGGATATGAGAAGGCGTTTTCAGCTATTTTTGACTCTAATGTTACTACGTTAATTACAGGAGTGATACTCGCTGCAGTCGGTACGGGCCCTGTAAAAGGCTTTGCATGGACATTAATCCTTGGAATGATTATCAACTTGTTTACAGCTATTTTTGTAACACGGGTTATGTATGATTTTTTCATGGATTTAGGCTGGATAAAGAATTTTTCCATGTTCAAATTAATTGGTATTCCTCACGTTAAATTTGTTAATTACCGATATACTCTGGCGATTATTTCCGGCATATGCCTTATTGGCGGGATGACCATATTTATTCTTCGTGGAAACAAGAAATATGATATTGATTTTACCGGTGGTACCCTGGTTCATTTGCATCTCAATAATCCAATACAACCTGGAGTCGTAAGGAATGAGCTGGCCGAGACAAGTTATAAAGAGGCTGAGGTCCAGAGTATTTGGGCTGGTGAGAATTTAACGCAGTTTGTATCATCATCCAATGAATTCGGAATCCGAATAAAAGAATTGAATGATGAAAAGATAAAAGAAAAATTAACGGAAGATATAAAGGGCGCTTTAGATAAAGTAGGTTTATTTGCAGGAATTGATTTTCTTGAGCCAACAGTATTTAATCTTAAGTTGCAAAAGCCGATAGAGGAGAATTCGATTCGGGATATTCTCAAAACAGTCGGGTATGGCCAGGAAGATTTACTATCGCTAATGCCTGTTGACCAGCCTGCAAAAAAATATGCAATAAACGTAAAAGGAATGGAAGATGCCAAAAAGCGTTTACCGCTTGTTAATGCAGTTGTGGATGGATTAAAAAATAACTTACATTTTCATGATGTTCATATAACGTTGTCTGAAATCACTGAAATGGTACCGACTCAGGATACAGATATAATATCACCGAAGCCTTTCCTGAATGTGGAAGTTAGTGAAGCAATAGAACCAGCCCTTCTCAGTTTTGAATTAAACAGGATGGGATTTCAGGGTGTTACCGTAAAAAAACAGTTACAAGATTCTGAAAAGATGCGTTCTTATAAATTAATGATCGAAGGTTCAAAAACAATTTTGCAAGATATAAAACAAACAGTGAAGGAGCAGATCTCTATACCGAGCATTTCTATCAGAGATGATGCTATTCGGGTGGAATTAAAAGAGGGTATTACGAAAAAAGATTTTGTAGCTACGATTGAAGGAATTAAACCTCTAAAAAATGATGTAAAAAGTATTTACGCACTGGATGCTCCCTCACAATTATTTACTGTTCATGTACAACCCTTAAGCGCCGCAAAGGTACAAGAGAAAATTCGAGAGGATATAATTAATACCTTTCAAGATAATTTGTATAAAGAAAAAATAAATGTTTCTTTTGAATTCATCGGGAACGTTTCTCAAGGCACAGAACTTAGTGATACACAATCGATTGACGATAGTGTTCCACCAGTCCCATCTGCAGAAGCAATCCAAAAAAACGAATCAAATCAAGTACGGGCCCGTATGACTTTATCAAAACCTTTAAAAAAGGAAGTTATTGAAGAGGTGCTAGCCTCGGCTGGCTACCCCAATATCCTCGATGAAGGTTTGGAGGAAGGGCAAGAATACCAGGCTGTTTCTGTTGTTTTCAATGCTCAAGATGCAGAAGCAGTAAAAAAGACCTTAATAAATGCATTCGAAATACCTCAGCCACTGAAGAGAATTGTTAGTATCGGTTCCACTGTTGCTGGCGAAATGAAGGGCCGGGCTATTCTGGCTGTGATATTCTCTTGTATTGCAACGATATTTTATGTGTGGTTCCGGTTTGGAGATTTTCGATTTGGCTCATCCGCAATTGTTGCTGTTATCCACGATATTTTGATTACCCTTGGCGCTGTAGCTATAGCTGATTATTTATTTGGAAATATGAAGATAGACGGAGCCATAGTAGCGGCATTTCTTACAGTAATCGGCTATTCTCTGAATGATACGATTGTTATATTTGATAGAATTAGGGAAAATATGGGTGGACGGGGTAAAATACTCACACCTCAACTGGTTAATGATAGTATTAATCAAACTTTAAGCCGAACTCTTTTAACAGGTATTACTACTATTGGCGTATTGTTTGCCCTGTTCTTCCTGGGTGGACCAGAGATTCATGGATTCGCGTTTGTTATGCTGGTCGGAATTATAATAGGTACCTATTCTACCATTTTTATTGCATGCCCCATGTTGCTTAGATGGAGGGGTCTCTCTCTGGAAAGCCCGATGTTGCCAAAGCACAATTACCCAATGAAAGGGAAAGAAGCTGCTTTAAGGCGATGAAAGACTAAATAACACTATGATCATTACCGGATACAATTTGGATATTTAACAGAAAGTAGTAAATTAATGTGAGATCATATTGAATTAAAATTATCATATGATCTCACGATTCTTTATTTTTCCATCTGACGAAAAACAAGAGCAGGGAAGATATTCCATGCATCTATAATACTTCTGAAGAGTTCTAAGTTTCTTTGGTCTTATGTAATTGATAAAAAGACGAGTTAATTTGTTTTGTCATTCCTATAACCTTTGAAAGGAATTAAGACAATGAAAAGAGATGTACAAGTCGGTGTAATTTTAGGGGTAATTATTTTGGCAATTATTGGTGTGTTCCTGAGCACGAGAACCACGGTTAAAGAACCGAATATCCCTATCCCCGAAATAGAAGAAGATACTCAAGTGGGTATACTTGATATACACGACTTGCCGCAGGATTCTCTTGATGAATCTCAGGAAACTTTTCATGAGGTAACTACTGTTCAGAACTCAGAACAAAAAAAGCCTGCCACTGTGAATACGGTAAAAGTGGAGGAGTATCAAATGAAAGATCAAGACAATATAATTGTAGGTGAATGGAATAAGGCAAAGGAAGAAGATAACAATACAACTACGAATGACCAGGCATCGTATGCAACGGCAACCAAAGAAGATTGGATGGATGTTTCTTTAGAAGGTAAAGAAAAAATTACCAAAAAATCTCAGGTATATAAGGTTCAACAAAAGGACGATCTTTCTAAAATAGCAAGAAAATATTATGGTGATGCCTCTAAATGGATTATTATTTTCGATGCAAACCGAAGCAAAATTCACGACCGTAATAACCTTAAGATTGGTACTGAACTTATTATACCTGAAGAGAAAATAGTATCCCAAAAATCGAAAGGAGAAATAATCACTCCATCGCTTTCCCAAATAATCGAAGTGGAAGATACAAAATCAGCGGTGAAAACACATAGAGTTCAGCAAGGAGACTCGTTATATAAACTAGCCGTAAAATACTACGATAATGGTGCAAAATGGAACAAAATATTAGATGCAAATAAAAAAATTCTGAAAAATAAAAAATCTTTGAAGGTTGGGCAAGAACTGATTATACCGGAACTTTAATGTTTAATAAGGAGTGCAATAGTGAAGACTAAAAATATTCTCTTTTGTGCAATACCTCCCTTTTTGTATTTAGCCATAATTATACTCATTATGTCTAGTATATCACCAATCTCTCCTCTGTATGCTCAAGACATTCCGAATAATTTCCCTATGTTTAAATACAATTTACAAAGAACAGGCCGGGTGCCTTTTGCTGGTCCCTCTGACAATAGCCTGAAATGGAGTATTTCTACTGCAGGGGAGATCTGGTCGTCCCCTGTTGTGAATACAGAAGGGGTTATTTATATAGGAAGTACCGATGGCAGCTTACTAGCCATAACTCCAAAAGGGAAGGTTATGTGGGCCTTTAAAGCTGCAGACGAAATATTTGTTACCCCAGCAATTGGCACAGATGGTACTATTTACTTTGGTTCAGCCGATGGAAGATTTTGTGCGGTTCATCCTGATGGAAGGTTAAAATGGAAATTTCAGACAAAAGGAGCGATTCATTCATCTCCTGTTGTTGATGAAAAGGGAACGGTGTATTTCGGTTCTTATGAAGGGAAGCTTTATGCTATTGCCAGTAATGGGAAACTTTTATGGAGTTTTAAGACCGAAGCGCCGATAATGACTTCTTCCCCTGCTGTAGGACAAGAGAATACGATCTATGTTGGTTCCTGGGATAAACACCTTTATGCTTTAAATCCAGATGGAAGTTTGAAATGGAAGATGGAAACGGAAGGTAAGATAGATGCTACACCTGCCATTGGGAATGATACTATTTATATCGCAGATATCCATGGAAAGTTATATGCCATCAATTTGGACGGATCATTGAAATGGGGCTTTGACCTGGGAAGCCGAACACATTCTTCTCCAGCAATTGATACAGATGAAACAACGTATATAGGGTCACAGGATGGTAATGTATATGCAATAAAAAAAGATGGCACGCTGAAATGGAAATTCAAGGCGGGAAATTCGATTACCGCTTCTCCTGGCATCGATGCAAATGGTGTTATTTATGTAGGCTCATGGGACGGCAAAGTATATGCTATCAATAATGACGGCTCTCTCAAGTGGAGCATGACTATTGGAGAACCACTACTCTCTTCTCCTGCAATTGACTCAAAAAATACCTTATACATTGGTTGTGTAGATTGGAAATTCTATGCATTAGGCCAATAGTTAATAATAAAATCTTTTACTTAATAATTATTTTAGGGTATAATTGTTTTCAATAGATAAAGCTTATTAATCATTATTATCTTTATACTCACTATTAACATGACATATGGTCTATAGCCATATGTTTCTTCAATACGTATACATTTGCAGGAGACGTAACATGATTGGCATATCAAAGCTGTATTGCGGCACCGTGGAACCCTCTGATGCGCTACGATATGGTAGAGAATCTAAGAAACTACCATCGCATTTATTACAATTCTCTCAGGATAAAAAACCCGTTGTGGTGTGGAACGTTGGACAGCGTTGTAACCTGAAATGCATTCATTGCTATTCTCAATCAAAGGATATTGAATATCCTAATGAATTATCAACACAAGAGGCAAAGGCCATGCTGGATGATATTGCAAATTATGGAGCTCCCGTAATCTTATTCTCCGGAGGAGAGCCTCTTATGAGACCTGATCTTCTTGAATTAATCGGTTATGCAAAAGAGAGAGGCTTGCGCGCGGTTATTAGTACGAATGGTACATTAATTACCAGAGAGAAGGCAAATGAATTAAAAAAATTTGGACTCTCTTATGTTGGAATTAGTCTGGATGGTCTTAAAGTTACCAACGACCGTTTTCGTGGTATTCCGGGTGCATTTGACGCCGCATTGGAAGGTATTCGGAATTGTATGTCAGTAGGCATTAAAGTCGGTTTGCGTTTTACCATTAATAAAAGGAATGCCCATGATATCCCCGGTATTTTTCAGCTTATTGAAGAAGAAAATATCCCAAGAGTGTGTTTCTATCACCTTGTCTATTCAGGCAGAGGGTCTAATTTAATTGAGGAAGACCTTTCTCATAAAGAGACACGGGATGTTGTTGATCTTATTATCAACAAAACCAAAGAAGCGCATGATAAAGGCAAAAAAATTGAAGTGCTTACTGTAGATAATCATGCCGATGGCCCATATATATATCTACGATTATTGAGGGAGAATTCTCATAGGGCAAAAGACGTGCTAGAGCTCCTCCAGTGGAATGAGGGGAACAGTTCTGGTAAAGGGCTTGCCTGCATAAGTTGGGATGGCGAGGTATATGCTGACCAATTCTGGAGACAATATTCTTTCGGAAATATCAGAAAAAGGAAGTTTAGCGATATATGGGAGGATACTTCCAATGAGTTAATGGCTAAACTTAAGAACAAAAATCCTTATATCAAAGGACGCTGTGCAAAGTGTAAATGGCTTAATATCTGTAGTGGGAATTTTAGAGCAAGAGCTGAGGCATACTATGGTGATATATGGGAACAAGACCCTGCTTGCTATCTCACTGATGAAGAAATAGGTCTTAAAGCTGAATTACCGAAGAAGGTAAGGCAAAAAGTAGCTATTTAAGAAAAAATCTAGTATTTTTCATAAAATATTGAAAGTTCTATAAAACCACAGAACTCACAGAAAATACCAGTTGGAAGAATATAAATTGTTCATCTGTGCATTCTGTGGTTTTTTTATTAATATTATTAGGGAAACTGAGGATATCCGAGTAGATAGGTAATTGTGATCATTTTAGTCTTGGGAGATACGGCATATCCTATTTCCCATATATAATCAGTGTTTTTGATAGAACCAACAAGTTTTTCTAATTCTAAAGGACAATATGTTCTTAAGTTAGAAACAATACTATCCCACGAAATGGCTAAAGGGACAACGGGAATACCGTAGGTCCAAAAGAATCTTGTAAAAGAGATTGGTCTTATCAGTGGTGTTGTTAAAAGAACAGTCAGTGGTGTAATAATAGGCGTTAGGAGTAAATTTCGCAAACACCTTTTTGTGAACTCAAAAATGCCAATTGCTACTCGTTGATCGACTGCATTCTGCAATATTGCCTTTGCAAGGTCAGGCTGAAAATGGTGAAAACCAGTAAACATGGTTCTTACCCCTTTCAAATAAGCTGGCACATTAGTTGCGTCGATTGATTCTGCAATGTAATGTATGTGATTTTTGGACAGTTTTGAAGTTTTCTCAAATGCCCTAATGTTTGGATACTTATCAGTGAGTGTGACCGATATGGGGTATTGTTCAAGTGCTAATTGAGTTGGAAACCACCATTGGTCTTCTAGCTCAAACAAGTGAATACGCTTCATAGGAATGTCCTTTTGCCCTATTTGCAGGTCAGGTATTGTATCATGCGTAGAATTAGTATATTTGCTATGTAACCTGGGCTCTTAAAATTTATAACTAAAATCTATAGCAATTATATGGGTAAGTAAGTCATAACGTCCATCTATGGGCGGCCCTGTCATGAGTGGCTTAGTGGCATCTTCTCCGACTGAGTTATCTATTTTTCTGTTCTCATAAAATACTATTCCATAAGTGAAGTTAACCCATTTGTTCAGACTTCTTCCCCAGCCATATCCTAATCCAGTAAATAAGGCATGCCGGCTGCTTTGAGGAACAGAAGGCTCAAAGGTTTCACTGGGAACAGGTGATTCGTGAAAGGCGTAACCTCCTCTTACTTTTGTAGCATCATTTAAACAATATTCTCCACCCAGGGCAAAACCCAGGGTATTGTCCCAATTTCGGACATCTTCATGGCTTGCCCCTAAGAAGGTATTTGCTGGCTCAAAATCAGATTTAAGAACATCGAATCGTGACCAATTAGTCCACTGGATATCAGCTTCTATACTCCAAAGATTTCCATGTCTATATGCATAGCCGAATGAGAGCATTTCTGGTATAGTTGCAGTCGTCTTGGTATCTACATCAAAATCGGGTACGACCCCAAGCTGAGAAAGTTTTAGATTGCCATCAAAATCGAAATCTGCCTTACTCCGGAATGCAATACCAATACTATGGCGGGGAGTAATATTACAGAGTATACCAGCGTTGTACCCAAAGGCATCACCATGAGCATCAATGTCCTCAAATCCTTCAGGAGCGCCAGGAGCTAAGGGTGCGAATCTCTTGTTTTGGCTAGACTCAGCGTAGTAGTAATCAAGTCCCACACCTAATGAAAGGAAAGAGAATGGTTTAAAAGTAAGAGTTGGATTTACATTAATTATTTTCAAATCAAATTCAGTAATTACAAACCGGGAAAAGCCTTCATCGTCCCATTCACCGCTCAATCCATAGGGAACCGTTACCCCTATGCCTGCAGCTAATTTATTCTTTAAGATCGGACTAGCAAAATAAAAATAGGGTATAGCATTTAGCTTTGTCTCCATGTCTTCACTAGCTCCGTTACCCTCATATTCAACCGAAGAAATCAGAAAGCTAGAACCCAGAGACACTTGTGGTCTTTCAAGTTGTGTGAGACCGGCAGGATTAAATTCAATTGCAGACGCATCGTCTGCACGAGCCACAAAAGCATTTCCTTGTGATAGCGCTAAAGCACCAAAGACAGGATTATGTAAACCAGAGGCTATCTGCGCTAATACGTGTGTTGTCTTAAAGGAGAAAATGAGAGTGAAAACGCAAACTACAACTAGTTTTTTTATGGTAAGCATCTTTATGATATGAGATTTATTAGGTAATTATTTAACCTATTTTAAGAAGTCACGCTTAAATAATAATTCGATAGATTATTGTACATTATCGCCTGGTTCTGAAAATTCATCAATCTGCTTATTCTCATTGCTAATCTCATAGTACTTATCAATGATAGTAAGAACCTCTTCGGTCAGATTAGGTACAAACTGAGTATTTATCCCTTCCGTGATAATTTCGAGCGCCTTTTCATGAGAAAATTTTTTACGGTAATGCCTGTCAGAAGTTAAGGCATCGTAAACATCTATTATAGAGAAAATGGCAGCCTCATAAGGAATTTCTGTTTCCTTCAGGCCATCAGGATAACCCTGACCGTTATACCATTCGTGATGATGACGCACAATTGGCAAGCTTTCTTTTAAAAAATTTATAGGCTCAAGAATATTATAACCGATCTCAGGATGTCGCTTCATTAAAAGAAATTCATCCGCAGTAAGATAGTTTGGTTTCATAAGTACTGTATCACTTACACCAATCTTTCCTATATCGTGAAGGAATGCGCCATACCGCAAAACTTCAATTTTTGATTTACTCATGCCAAGTTCGTCGGCCACTAAAGAAAATAGCCAGGATACATTCTTCGAGTGAGTTGCTGTATAAGAATCTTTAGCATCTATCGCAAGTAAAAGAGCATGTGCAGTTGAAAAGAAATTCTTATGAACAGCCATCTTCAGATTGTATACCAGCATATCCTTTTTTGATAATTCATTACGGTAGTTAAGAGCCTTATCTACCGCTGCATGTATTTCGGAAAGATTGAAGGGTTTTATAATATAATCAAATGCGCCATTTCGTAAAGCAGTGATCGCAGTTTGTGAGGAAGGGTATGCTGTAATCATAACTATTGGGATTGTAGAATTAATAGATTGCATTTGCTTAAGAAAATCTAAGCCATTTGACTTTGGCATTCGTATATCAAGGAATATCATTTCTGGTTTAATACTTTTTAGATTATTCAGTGCTTCATTAACACTTGATAATGTAAAAACGGAATACCTGTCTTTTAGAGTCATTTTTAATGATTCTCTTACACCAAGATCATCATCGATTACCAGTATATTTGCTGATTTAGTTTTTTGTTCCATATGATAATTCCTCTAATCCAGAATTATGACGCATTTTTTGTACCAACTTGCTTTGAGAGTTTGGTAATGAATTGTATCTTACTTGTATTTGAGACTAATTATTCATAGCGTAATTTAGAAAGAGAATTTCATGGAAAATTTTACACAAAAGCTATATTAATAAACACTTAAGTATTATCATAAGTAAAGACCGTCCATCTTTTTATTATTTCGCATTAGACTATCTAAACATCTCAAAACTTAACTATCTATCAACTTACAAGTTAAGATAAATTTTGTAATCTTATTAACAGTATAAAAATTGGAAACTAACTTCTGGTTTATGTATTGATTATCCACTGTCTATTTTAGACAAAAATGTTCACTATTACCCAGAATTGAACACTTATTATTGGATTTTATTTTAATAAAGATATAAAATTTTCAGAAAAATTTATAAATTTTTAGATGACTAATAAAGAGATGCAGGAGAGTTGGGAAAGCAAGGCATCCACATAATATTTTTTCAAAAACCTTAACGTTTTATTGAATTGCCAGATTATTAAATAATGGCTAACATAAAAAATACCTTAAGTATTTAACGCATTGAATAATCATTCTCTGCACGCAGCAACCTTAAAGCGAATATTATCAAAGAACAATATAGCCTTGTAAATGTCTATTTCAATAGCTATAGTATGAGGCGTTATAATTTAATAGTAATGATTGCTTTTGTCAATATATATTCAATAAATGAATACAACATAATTATTATAGTATTATGTTGGAATTACCTTGCCTAAATAATTTTTGGGATCAGAAATAAATCAACCATGTTGTCACTAAATTATTTAAACATGGGTATAAAAATTGCGATCTTAACTGCAGTATTCAAACTAAGATATTGTGATAAAATTTTTCCAAAGTATTACCGAATTATATCTTAGATATAACTTTTCTATTATCATAATAAGGCAAGTTCGAACATAATTTTGACATTATTGTATACTTTTAGTGGATTAATGAGGAGGTGACTATGTACTCTTTTCTCGTAGTCTCAAATGATAATTCAGTTTGCAATTTTTTTAAAAAGAATTTAGATGGAGACTATATAGTTTATGCTGCCAGAACACCTGACGAAGCATTACAAATATTCCTCGATAGAGACATAGATGTAACTTTCCTTGATATTCTTTTATCTGATGATGGGGCAAATAAATTGTTGGAAACGCTTCGCCAGGCAAATCAAGACCCAATGATTGTTACGTTAATTCCAGAATCGCAACCAACATTATCTGAAGAGGCTATAAAATTGGGAGCTTATGAATTTCTTGAAAAACCTTTTAAAAAAGAAACAATACAGCTTGTTGCAAAGAGAGCGCTGGAAAAACAGGAACTTAAAAGAGAGCTTGGTTTCATCCAATCACAAATAAAAAGTTTAAAACCCGAAGATACTAGATCTTCTGAGTTAACATTTAATAAACAGCCAACCGTTAGTAATCTGCACCTGGCATACAAAGAAGTCTTCCAGAAATTCTCGAAGGCATTAACGCAGGTTTATGACCTTGGGAAGCTTGCTGATTCGATTGTTGATGCAATTGCTGATATATTCAAAGTGGGAAAAATAGTGTTTATGCTGGTAAATAAACATGAGGGTCTTAGCAGGCCTTATCGTTGTCTGGGTTTTGATGAAGTAACTGCCAGAAGTATTTTCTTTACCAACAACCAGGGTATCATATTATGGCTATCCAAGAACCATCAGATATTAAATAAGGATGTTATAGATAGAGAAATTACCACGAATAAATTAACTATGCGTGAAGTAATAAATGTACAGAAGGAAATAAATCTTTTGCAAGCGCAATTATGTATACCTATCTTTGCTAATGGAAATCTCAGTTGTGTAATCGCCTTGGGTAATAAGATTACCGGTAAGGTGTTTTTTGATGAGGATATTGAATTATTATCTATGTTGGCAGGATACATAGGCATGGCTGTGGAGAATGCATTCCTTTATCAGGAGGTAAATCTCAGGAAAATTCATAATGAGAATGTATTGGAAAATATTCCTTACGGTATAATTGCTATAAATACAGCATATAAGATTAACACCTTCAATAGAAGTGCTTCAAAGATGTTAAATATTTCTTCTCATGATGTATTGGGAAAGGATGTTAAGTATATTGGCTCTCTCTTTGCCGATTTTCTCCTGAGAACTTTAAAAGAGAAAAAAACATATAAGATGAAAGAGGTCACACATCCGGTTACCCAAGCTACTTATGATGTCAGTACATCTTTATTGTTAGACTCTTATACAGAAATTGGCGCAATTATGATATTTTCAGATCTGAGCGAGGTTGTAAAATTAGAAACAAAGATAAAGGAATTAGAAAAATTAGTAATCGGATATTTAGGTAACTCTGAGAATGCAATTCCTCATGATGTAACACAGGCGGTTACCGATCTGTCTAAAGATTGGATTTCCGAACGTCAACGGTTAAGTTTAAAGCAGGATTCATAGCATAGATGCATTTAATATTCTTTTATTTCCTCCTAAAATAGATTTTTTGACTATAAATTCGCCTTAGTTCGATAAAAGAGGATAAAGTAATATCATTTCATTTATGCATGAGCAAATAATTCTTTGAATAGAGTATCTTATGGTATCTCTGATAATTCAGGAAAGAGTCACAATTTTCTCTTCCCCTTCTCAATGTGCCTATATATCTTATGGAAATGGCATGTGAATAATTTAGCTAGCGCTTGATTAACAAAGAGATAATTACCAAATCAGTTTCTTCTCAAGTAGCTCATCAGATTCTATCCCATCAAAGACTCAAAAGTCTGCAGTATCATCTGTTGCAATATCTTAAACACTTGTGCGATAAGATATTTTATCTTACTGTCTTCAAAATTATTGCCTTTTATAAATGTCAAAGTGGTGAAATTTAGGAATAGATAATTAAGAAATCAGACTATCTAGCGTAATTGTTTTTTGCTATCTCAATCTATGCAATTTTTAGGAGGCTTGTTATGGACAATTCTCAAAGCATAGACCTTATGCTATGGAATTCATTTATGGGAAAGGCCTATTCTCTTAGTGACTGCTTTAAAGAGAATGGTATTGGAGTACTCGCGAGGGCTTGCAGGAATGCAGGGTTTGATATTACGATTGAAGATCCAGCGCAAATCGAATTTTATACCTCATTCACAAAAAATGATTTAACGCAAAAATTATCAGAACTTGCCTTTCGTATCTTCCATAAGGAACGTGTTGAAGATATTGTATCTTTAAGAGGAGAATGGAATCTGCTTCAGGATAATCTCACAAAAATTGTTAAAAAAAGAATGGAGAACTATATTGATGCCTTGGCGACGAAGATAGGCAAGAAGCGAGTAAAAGTACTTGGTATAAAAACCTGGCTTGGAGATAGATTTGTATACTCCGAAAAGCTTGCGCAAAGGGTCCATGAATTGAGTCCGGATACATTAGTTATTGCCGGCGGACCACAGGTTAATCAATTTAAGACAAACGCATTAGAAAAAAGCCCCTTTGACTTTTGTATAGATGTCGAGGGTGAAATAACCCTAATAAAAATTATTACCCTGGTAAAAGAGATGTATGCTCAGGGAGGTACAAAACCTGATGTAATAAAAAAGATTATTTCCCTTGCTGAAGCTGATGAAATTCCTAATCTGATATACAGAAGCAGTAACGGCAAGGTAAAAGAAACAACTATTCAAAGACTTCCTTTAAACTCAAAACTTTTTCCTTTTTATGAGAAGGATGATGGAAAGGTAGATATAGCAGTAATCCATGAATCCTCAGGATGCTATTATGGAAAGTGTAACTTTTGTACACATCCCAATATTACCGGAAGGTATCAGAGCCGGGATATTCATCTAACTATTGATGAAATTAAGGAAACGATCCGGGAGCTGGGTATCGGACTTTTCAGATTTGCCGGCTCTACCACACCTGTTTCTCTTGCCAAACGGATTGCAGATGCAGTAGTAAAAGAAGGCTTAATTATAGAGTACTCTATGTTTGTGCGGGCAGAACGTGGGGCAAGGGAACGAATGGCGGAGTTAATTGATTCTTATGAGAGAATTGTAAGCTCAGGGCTTCGGGCTGTTTTCATGGGTGTTGAAGCTGCTAACGATGAAATCCTTACAAAAGTCATGAACAAAGGTAATTCTGTAGAAGATATTTATTTTACCATTAAAGCCATAAAGCAGGCATCATATAATCAAAGAAAATATCTTGACGTAGGACTAAGTTTTATATATCCTTGCCCATTACCCCATGATAGTGATGTAAATCATGAGCAAGTTTTGGAAGAGAATTTATGTTTACTTCATAAATTAAAAAATGAGGATTATAAGCCAGATTCCATTCTCATAACCCCTGGCGCACCGTTGCCTGCAACAAACTGGCAATTAGAACCCAAACAATTTGGCTTCGAACTGCCTGAAGGTTATATGCAAACTATTTTACGCTATGAATATGAGCTAACAAAGGATCCAAGTACATGGCCTGAACTAAATATCTCCTTACATGGAATAAAGTTTTTGGATATGCTTAAGATGGCCGGACTCATGGAGAAAAAGGTTCGGGAAATGGGTTATCCGGTTAACATTTCTGATGAACATTGTCTTGCAGCAAGAAGTGCAGGATTTATGGGTCAAAAAGGGCTGGAAGAATTTAAGATGAGGAGTGATTTGGCTTTACTAACTACAGATTACAGTTTCCTTAGAGATGTTTACCAAAGGATAAATATGTACAGCCGTAAATTAGCCGAGAAAAACGCTCTTTAATAAATAAAGATATTCTTTAAGGAGGAAAAGCTCAATGGTTACGAGGCGCGCTGTTATTACTGGCTTGGGAATATTGGCACCAAATGGGAATGGGAAAGATGAGTACTGGGATGCGCTTATTCATGGAAGGTCAGGTATAAGAAAGATCGTTTCTTTTGATCCCTCTCCTTTCAGTACACAAATCGCTGGTGAGGTAAAAAATTTTGATCCTTGCGATTATTTTGATCCAAAATTGGTCAAAAGAAGTGGAAGATTCACTCACTTTGGTGTTGCAACAGCAAAGATGGCAGTAGCAGATTCCGGCATTAATTTAAACAGAGAGAATCGAGATAGATTCGGGGTATGTTTTGGATCAACGATAGGGGCTGAGAATGATATATATGAGGGTCAACATAAGAAATTCTTAGACTCTGGCCCAAAGGCTGTTAGCCGCTTTACTGCTCCTGAATTTACACCTCATGTAACAACTGGTTATATATGTTCGGAATTAAATATTGCCGGGCCTAATTCTACATTGTGTTCAGGATGTTCAACCGGACTTGATGTTGTAAATTGGGGTTATAATATGGTAAAACAAGGAACAGTAGATGTGGCAATTGTAGGAAGTGCAGATGCCCCAATCTTTCCTTTTGCCATGGCAACTTTCTGTGCTTTGGGAATTCTTTCAAAAAGAAATGAAGAACCTGAGGTGGCCTCACGACCATATGATAAGGATCGTGATGGTATGGTACTTAGTGAGGGTGGCGCAGCAATAGTGATTGAGGAATTGAATCATGCTGTAAACAGAGGTGCAGATATATATGCTGAGATTATATCCTATGCATCTGCAAGTGATGGGCAAGATGTTGTTCGGGTTGATGCTAATGGGCTAGGATTAGTCACCGCATTGGAACAAGCATTGAATTCCGGAAAGATTAGAAAAGAAGAGATAGACTATATTTGTGCTCACGGAAACGCCATTCCTAGTTATGATGTGTCAGAAACAAATGCCTTTAAGTCGTTTTTCGGGGAACATGCATATAAAATTCCGATAAGTTCCATTAAATCCATGACTGGTCAGGCTTATGCTGCCGGAGGTAGTTTTCAAGTAGTAGCAACGAGTCTCATTATAAAAAATGGAATTATTTCTCCTACAATTAATTTAGATGTGCCAGATTCCCTTTGTGATCTAGACTATGTTCCGCACCATGCCAGATATTTCAACATGGATACAGCATTAATAAATAGCCATAGTGTCGGTGGTACACATGCCGTGCTCGTATTAAGAAAATATTTATAGAAAGAGATTATGCCTGCGAGCAGAATCGTATTCATTCTTATATCTTTATTAATTGCAGGACTTGGAATCTTTGTTTTTTTAAGAAATCCTACAAATGGTATTAATAAAAGATTCTGTCTCTTTTCGCATGTTATATCAATATGGATATTCTTTGTTTTTCTTGTACTCCATACAACCGATCCAATTTTGGCTACTTTTAGACTGAAGTTAGTCTTTAGCGCTGCTATCTTTATTCCTTCTACTTTTTTCTTTTTTTCATCTATCTTTCCTGATCGAAAGGAAAGACTTATCGATAGGTACCTAAGCATATCTTTTTTTGTTATAAGTATCTTCCTGGCATTTTCTTCTTCCTATATTGTTGAATCTGTATCCTTTGACAAGGGGTGGCCTTGTGCCAAGTATGGCCCATTATTTTCTGTATTTTGGTTTTATTTTATTATGTGTATGGCGCACTCTTTTTATATCCTTTACAGAAAAAGTGTTAACTATTACGGAATAAAAAGATTACAGATTCAATATTTATATTTTGGGGTAGCAATATCCGTGTTTTTTGGAAGCATCACAAATTTTCTTTTACCGGTATTAGGTGTATGGCAAGTTGAGATGTTTGTACCTCTGGTATCCATTCCTATTCCGATAGCGGTAGCCTATGCTATTGCGAAATACCACCTCATGGATATCAGCGTGGTAATCAAGCGAAGTACAGTTTACCTTACTCTATCCATTGCCATGAGTGCAATCTATTTCATTATTGGAGTATTTCTGAGTAGTATTCTTCCGGCATCAGAGCACAGGAATACCATTACTAACGTAGTATCTATAATAGTAACATTTATAGCCTTTGTGTCTGCTCGAGAATCAATCCAGCATGTTATTGAGAAGATTTTTTTCCACACCAGGTATAGCCATTCAAAGATACTGAGTGATTCTACAACAATGTTCTCTTCTATCCATGATTTGAGCGGCCTTCTTCATTATGCCATCCAGTACTTGTATGTTTCTGTAGGCATTGAAAAGATATGTATATTGCTAAAAGAAGAGGAGACCAAAAACTATAGATTAAAGGCAGCTATAAATTTTACACCTGAAGATAATTTGTTTCTCCTGAGCCAGGATATCATCGCTACGTGGCTTTACCAGAATAGAACAGTTCTTTCACGGGATCAGTTGTACCGTTTTACCCACAGCGAGCTTGACCGCGTACTAGAGGAGAAATTAGCATCCCTGAATGTCGAAAGTTGTGTTCCGGTTTTTCAAAAGAATGACCTCTTCGGTATAATTTTTTTGGGGAAGAAGATAAACAAAAAAATTTTTATCCAGGAAGATATTCAGATGTTTCTTGCCTTTTCTGGCCAATTAGCCATGGCGGCTAATAATGCCCGTCTTTATGCAGGATTGAAAGAGGCTAAAGTTTATAGAGATAATATCCTTCAGAGTCTGAAAACCGGTGTTATCGTTATGGATAATAATAGTAATCTTACTCTTATCAATAACGAAGCGAAAAGAATTCTCGGGCTGGAAAATGCCGGTACAACCGAAATAATACTTAAGTACCTTGGCAGAGATGCTCGCGAAGCGATTCGATATACCCTGAACAATGAGGGAGAATGTCATAATTTCGAAGTTCTTGTCGAACGTGAAAATAAAAAAACACCTTGTGGTATGACCACAACAAGCCTCAGGACTGAAGATGGGGAGAAGCTTGGGGCCTTAATAATTTTGACAGACCTGACAGAATTGAAGCTGCTTCAGAGCGAAAAGCAGCATTCCGAACGGTTAGCTTATCTCGGTACTCTTGCAGCCAATATTGCACATGAGATAAAAAATCCACTGGTAGCAATAAACACCTATTTTCAGCTACTTCCTCACAAGAAAAATGATGAAGAATTTCATAATGATTTTCAGAAAATTGCTATAAAAGAAATAGAGAGGATTAATAGAATTATTGAAGATTTATTAGATTTGGCAAAACCTTCTAAACCCGTCCTGCAGAATATAGATCCTCATGGCGCCATAATAGATACCGTAAATTTTCTCAGGAATATTGCTGCAGAGAAAGGTATTAAAATAATTACCGCCTTTGAGGAAAAAAGATGCCAGCTTATTGTAGATGAAGATAAGATAAAGCAGGTGCTGATAAATCTTCTGCAGAATAGTCTTGATGCGCTGCCAGAAAACGGGCATATCAGGGTAAGCACAAGCTTGACAGAAGGTCTTTCTGCGTTTAAGAAAATGGCAAAAATACATCTGAATAGCACTTTCTTTTCCTTCGCTTCACTTTCAGTGCACAATCGAAATGACAAACTATATTTTGTTATTAAGGTCTCAGATAACGGCATCGGAATTTCTGCCGAGAAAATCTCACAGATCTTTGAGCCTTTCTTTACTGATAAGGATAGAGGCACAGGGCTTGGACTCGCTATGGTATACAGAATTATAAAAGATCATGAAGGAGCTATCTACGTAGAAAGCAAAGAGGGCATTGGAACTGATTTTTATATTAGCCTGCCTTTAAATCGCATGAACATAAATAACACAGATAATTTCGTATCAGAGACAACAGAGATACATTCAGCATAATGTGCTGTTTGCATAAGGGATGGGAGCAAACACAAGGTTCGCCTCTCCTGTGATCCAACAATATTTTGTGTAGCTACGAGCATATTGACCAGCGAGGATTGACAAGACCATTCCCTGAATACATTTACTATCACTTACCCAACGATGATTCTTTCTGTAATTCCCATGCAGCTTGTCCTCGTGGAAAGGGGAGTAGGAATCCAGTCGCCTTTCCTGTTTTCTTCCGCCAGATGGATTCCCGATAAAGACATTCGAGAATGACAGGAAGAACTATCATAGTTGCTCAAAATACTGATTGTTGAATCATAAGGAGGTATGGATAAGGGCTGTCCAAGAGGGTAATAGGTAGTATCGTATCATCGCGAAGAAGGAGGAACGATTGAAGCATCTTAATCCCCCTTGATCCCCCTTTAA
>JAANMY010000464.1_pt1 | contig 57326 bp, 55 predicted proteins | sample 7279691 | NCBI WGS metagenome assembly JAANMY01 (sample SAMN14094543, study PRJNA606508) | bioreactor metagenome | isolation source: A lab-scale SPAN reactor treating ammonium-rich wastewater day 388 | place: Ireland: Galway | collected 2018-02-07 | reverse complement strand
GGGGCGCGATGTCGCCCTGAAGGCCGACCCACCACCGCTTCCCGTGGGTCGGGCTTCAGCCCGACACCGAGGACGCGTCCCGGCGCTCGATGCGCCGCCGCGGGAATCGCCGGCGCGACTGTCCTCTGATTCCTGATCCCTGATCCCTGTTGTCGGCCTGAAGGCCGACCTACGACGGCGTGATGCGATGTCGGCCTGAAGGCCGACCCACAACCCCTCCCGTAGGTCGGGCATGAGCCCGACAGCCTGGCCTTCAGCCCGACGCCACTCCGCGGGAATCGACGAGCGCGCGCGCGGCGCCCTCGTCGGTGACGAGGATCCGCGCGCCGGTCGCGCGGAGCGCCGCATCGATCACCGCCGCCTTCCGCCGGCCGCCCGCCGCGACGGCGATGCGCGGAACCTTGCGGAGGTCCGCGATCCCGACCGCCACGACGCGCCGATTCACCGGATGGTCGACGACACGACCGCCGGCATCGATGAAATGGCCGAGCACGTCGCCGACCGCTCCGGCGGCGGCGAGCGCACGCAGCGCCGCGCGCGGAAGGAGTCCCTCGCGGAAGAGCGTCGCGTCGGCCGAAAGGTCGCCGACGCTCACGATCGCGAGATCCGCCTTGCGCGCGCGCTCGAGCAGCGCGTTCAATCCGGGCTCCTTCCACAGCGCATCGCGCATCGCGCCCTGCGACACCACCAGCGGCGCGGTGAGCTGGTAGCACTCGGCGCCCAACGCGTCCGCGACACGCCGCGCGACGGCGGAGGGATTCACCGTGTGCGAATGCGTCATGCCGCCCAGCAGCGAGACGACCGACAGCCGCTCGACGGTGCGCTCCCGCAGCGCCGCGAGGCTCGCGTGCAGCGTCCTGCCCCAACCGATACCGAGCGTCATGCCCTCGCGCACCTCGCGCGACAGCCAAGTTCCCGCGGCGTGGCCGACGACGTCCGCGACCGCGCTCTCGCGGGTGGGCGAAGGGGCCACGATGGCGAGTTCGAGCCGGTAGCGCTCGACGAGGCGCCGCTCGAGCGCGAGTCCCGCGGTGTCGCGCGCGTCCAGTTCGACGCGGACGACGCCGCGCTCGCGCGCCGCGGAGAGCAGCCGGATCACCTTGGCGCGCGAGAGCCCGAGCGCGCGCGCGATCTCCGCCTGCGTCAGTTCCTCGACGTAGTAGAGCCACGCCGCGCGCACGCCGAGATCCGCCTGCGCGGAGGAATCGGGAGGATCGGCTTCGCTGCGCCGCACGTTGACACCGGGTCGGGTTGGAGATATGTTCCCCGAACATTACAAATGTCCGGGCCATGACGCAAGCCGCCTCCGCCGACCCCGGTTCGCTCGCCGAAGCGCTCGACGCGCGCGAACGCCAGGGACGCCCCGTGCGCGTCGGCCTGGTCGGCGCCGGCCAGATGGGCACCGACATCCTGGTGCAGACCGGCCTCATGCGCGGCATCGAGGTCGTGGCCGCCGCGGACGCGATCCCGGAGAACGTCGCCACCGCCGCCACCACCGCGAGCGTGCCGCTGCGACCGCTCGAGACCGTGGACGACGCGGCTTCGGCCGCCCGCGCGATCGCCCGCGGCCGGCTCGCCGTGTGCCGCTCGCACCGCGATGTCTGCCTCGCCGAGGGCGTCGATGTCGTCATCGACGCGACCGGCAACCCGAACGTGGGCGCCGAGGTGGCGCTGACGGCGTTCGCCGCGCGCAAGCACATGGTGATGATGAACGTCGAGGCCGACGTCACGATCGGCGCGCTGCTCTCGGCGAAGGCCCGCGAGGCGGGCGTCGTCTACACGCTCGGCGCGGGCGACGAGCCGTCCTCGACGATGGAACTCGTGAACTTCCTGCGCGCGCTGGGCTACCCGATCGTCGCCGCCGGCAAGGGCAAGAACAACGCGTTCCGCGTCGATGCGATGCCCGACCAGTACCGCGAGGAGGCCGCGCGCCGCAACATGAACCCGCGCATGCTGGTCGAGTTCGTCGACGGCAGCAAGACGATGGTCGAGATGGTGGCGCTCGCGAACGCCACCGGCCTGAGGCCCGACATCCCGGGCATGCACGGACCGAACGCGGCGCTCGACACGCTGCACCGGGTGCTCTGCCCGAAGGAGGAAGGCGGCGTGCTCGGCCGCAAGGGCGTGGTCGATTTCACCGTCGCCCCGGGCGTCGCGCCCGGCGTCTTCGCGATCGCGGAGATCCGCCATCCGCGCCTGATGGAGCGCATGAGCGATCTTCGCATCGGCGAGCCGCCCTACGTCACGTTCTACCGCCCCTACCACCTGACGAGCCTCGAGGTTCCGCTCTCCGCGGCCGCGGCCGTGCTGCACGGCCAGAGCCATATGCGCCCGCTTCCGGTGCCCTCGGCCGAGGTCGGCGCCCGCGCGAAGCGCGACCTCGCACCCGGCGAGACGCTCGACGCGATCGGCGAGACCAGCTACCGCGGCTTCGCGTTCGCGCGCGAGGACGCCGAGCGCCTCGGCGCCCTCCCGCTCGGCCTCGCCCAGGGTGCGCGCGTCACGAAGCGGATCGCGAAGGGCGACACCCTCACCTACGCGAACGCTTCGCCGGACGAGCGCCTGCGCATCGTGCAACTGCGCCGCGAACAGGACGCGATGGTGCGCGTGGCGGCCGCGGCCTGATCCGATGCCCAACGACCGTCCCACCGCCCTCCCCGAGCGGCCCGAACTCGCCGCGCTCGACCACGCGACGCTCGCGCTCGCGCTCACCCGCATGCACCTGATCCGCCAGTTCGAGGAGGCGGCGGAACAGAGCTACATGCGCGGCCTCGTCCACGGCACGATGCACCTGTCGATCGGGCAGGAGGCGAGCGCGGTGGGCGCGATCCTTCCGCTTCGTCCCGACGACTACATCCTCTCCACGCACCGCGGTCACGGCCACTGCATCGCGAAGGGCGCGGACGTGGCGCGCATGCTCGCCGAATTCTTCGGCAAGGAAACCGGCTACTGCCGCGGCCGCGGCGGCTCGATGCACATCGCCGACCTCGAGACCGGGAACCTCGGCGCCAACGGCATCGTCGCGGGCGGACTGCCGATCGCCGTGGGTGTCGGCATGAGCATCAGGGCGCAGCGCCAGGACCGCGTGTGCATGGTCTTCTTCGGCGACGGCGCCGCGAACGAGGGCGCGTTCCACGAGTCGCTCAACATGGCGTCGATCTGGACGCTGCCGGTCGTGTTCGTCTGCGAGAACAACCAGTACGGCATGTCGATGGACGTCGCGAAGGCGATGGCGGTGAAGAACGTCGCCGACCGCGCGTCGGCCTACGCGATCCCCGGCGTGACGATCGACGGCAACGACCTCCCCGCGGTCGCCGCGGCGTCCGCCCGGGCGGTCGAGCGCGCGCGCGGCGGCGGCGGCGCCACGCTCCTCGAATGCAGGACCTACCGCTGGCGCGGGCACTCGAAGAGCGATCGCAACCTCTACCGGACGCGCGAGGAGATCGAGGCGTGGCGCGCGCGCGACCCGATCGCGCGCCTCGAAGCCGAGCTCATCGCCCAGCAGCGCTTCGACGACGCCGAGCTCACCGCGATCCGCGCCGCCGCGCAGGCCGAGATCGCCGCAGCGCTCGAATTCGCGAAGTCGAGCCCCGCTCCCGATCCCGCCGAACTCGCGCGCGACGTCTATGCCGCTTGACGAGTCCCCACCGGACACCGCGGTCCGGACGCTCTCGTATGCGGAGGCGATCCGCGAGGCGCTCGCGCAGGCGATGGAGGCCGACCCGCGCGTGTTCCTGTTCGGCGAGGACGTCGGCGTCTACGGCGGCGCCTTCGGCGTGTCCGGCGATCTCTTCCATCGCTTCGGCGCCGAGCGCGTCATCGACACGCCGATCAGCGAGCTCGGCCTCGCCGGCGCGGCGGTGGGCGCGGCGCTCACCGGCATGCGTCCGGTGCTCGAGATCCAGTTCTCGGACTTCGCGACGCTCGCGATGGAGCAACTCGTCAACCAGGCCGCGAAGATCCGCTTCATGTTCGGCGGCAAGGCGAGCGTGCCGATGGTCGTGCGCCTGCCCGCGGGATCGGGCACCGGTGCAGCGGCGCAGCACAGCCAGAGCCTCGAGGCCTGGTTCGCGCACGTCCCCGGGCTCAAGGTCGTGCAGCCGTCGACGCCCCACGACGCCAAGGGCCTCCTGCTCGCCGCCATCGACGATCCCAATCCGGTGCTGGTGTTCGAGCACAAGCTGCTGTACCGGACCAAGGGCGACGTGCCCGCGGCCCCGTACCGGGTGGCGATCGGCGCGGCGGCCGTGCGGCGCGAGGGACGCGACGTGACGATCGTCGGCTCGTCGATCATGGCGCTGCGCGCCGCCGCCGCGGCCGAGAGGCTGGCGCAGGAAGGCATCGATGCGGAGGTCATCGATCTCCGCTCGCTCCGCCCGCTCGACACGAGGACGATCCTCGCGAGCGTCGCGAAGACGCGCCGTCTCGCGATCGTCTACGAGGGCGTGAAGACGATGGGCATCGGCGCCGAGATCGCCGCATGCGTCGCCGGCCACGACGTGGTGCGCCGGCTCGAGGCGCCGATCCTGCGGCTCGGCGGCGCGGAAACCCCGATTCCCTACAATCCGGTGCTCGAGAAGGCCGCGGTTCCGCAGGAGGCGGACATCGTGACCGCCGTGCGCACGCTGGTGAAGGAAGCGAGGGCCTGATGGCGGCGGTCGAGGTGATCCTTCCGAAGGTGGACATGGACATGGAATCGGGCACGATCGCGAAGTGGCTGGTCGAAGAGGGCCAGCGGGTCCGCGAAGGCGATATCCTGTTCGAGATGGAGACCGGCAAGTCGGTGATGGAGGTCGAGGCGCCGGCTTCGGGCATCATCCGGAACCTCGCTCCGGTCGACGGGCGCGAGTTGCCGGTCGGCACGCAGGTGGCCTTCATCGATCCCTGACCGGGGTCACGAGGCCGTCACAGAGGCATCGGATAATCGGGGGGCGGGTCCCACGACGCCCCGCGCAACGAGGAGGAAATGACGATGGTTTCGCGCCGCACTGTTCTCGCCTTCGCGACCCTCGCCGCGACGCTCGCCTTCGGCGGCGCGCAGGCGCAGGCGCCGTCGGGCAAGCTCGTCCTGTACACGTCGCAGCCGGAGCGCGACGCCACCCGGACGGTGGAGGCGTTCCGCAAGGTCCACCCGCAGGTCGAGGTCGACGTGTTCCGCTCGGGCACGACCGAGGTGATGGGCAAGCTCGCCGCGGAGTTCGCCGCGGGCGCGCCCCGGCCCGACGTGCTGCTGCTCGCCGACGCCGCGACGATGGAGACGCTCAAGAAGGACGGCCGCCTCCTCGCCTATCCGCAGGCGAAGGTCGACGGCATCGACCCGGGCGTGATCGACGCCGATCGCACCTACTTCGGATCCAAGCTCATCACCACCGGCATCGCGGTCAACACCGCGGCGAAGAGCCGGCCCGCCTCGTGGGCGGACCTCGCGAAGCCCGAGTACAAGGGCCAGATCGCGATGCCGAGCCCGCTTTATTCCGGCGCGGCGGCGATCATGCTCGGCACGATGACCGAGCGGTCGGACCTGGGCTGGTCGTTCTTCGAGAAGCTCAAGGCCGCCGACGCGGTCGCGGTGCGCGGCAACGGCGCCGTGCTGAACGCGGTTGCCAACGGCGAGAAGTCCTACGGCGTGCTCGTCGACTTCATGGCGTTCAACGCGAAGGCCAAGGGCTCGCCGATCGACTTCGTGTTCCCGACCGAGGGCAATCCGGCGGTGACCGAGCCGGTGGCGATCCTGAAGACGACGCACAACGCCGCCGCCGCGCGCGCGTTCGTCGACTTCATCCTGTCCGACGAGGGCCAGAAGCTCGCGGCTTCGATGGGCTACATCCCGGCGCGCACGAGCGTCGGCATGCCGTCCTGGTATCCGGCCGGCGTCACGATCAAGCTGATGCCCACGAACATCGCCGAGGTCGCGCGGGACAACAGCGAGAATCTCAAGCGTTTCGCGCAGATCTTCGGCAAGTAGTCCGGGCCGGGCGCGCGCATGACGGAGCGAGCGGGCGCGCGCGAGCGGGGCGAGCAGGTCGCGCTGCTCTGGGCGCTCTCGGCCGTCGTCTTCGTCCTCTCCGCGCTGCCCCTCGCGCGCCTGCTCTTCGAGGGCATCGCGCCGAGGGGCAGCCTCTCGCCCGACACGCTCGCGCGCGTCCTCTCCGATCCGACGACCTGGACCGCGACCGCGCACAGCCTCGTCACCGCGCTCGGCGGCACCGCGCTCGCGGTGCTGGTCGGGACCGTGGCGGCGCTCGCCGTCTCGCTGACCGACGTCCGGTGCCGCAGCGCGTTCGTCTTCTGCTTCGTGGCGCCGCTGCTCCTCGCGCCGCAGGTCGTGGCGCTCGCCTGGCTGCAGCTCTTCGGCCCCTCGAGCACGCTGCTCAAGGTCGTCGGGCTCGCACCGCCGCTCGGCCAGCGCAATCCGCTCTACTCGGCGGGCGGGATCATGCTGGTCCTGGGCGTGCAGTACGCGCCGCTCGTGTTCCTCACGCTCCGCGCCGGCCTGCGGACGCTGCCCCAGGAACTGATCGAGGCCGGGCTCGCGGGCGGCGCTCGTCCGCTCGGCGTGCTGCGCACGATCGTGCTGCCGCTGATGACGCCGCCGCTCCTCGCGGGCATCGCGCTCTGCTTCGTCTCCTGCCTCGGCAACTTCGGCATCCCGGCGCTCCTCGGCATTCCCGGCAACTACCTGGTGCTGCCGACGCTCATCTACCAGCGGCTCGCCGGGCTCGGGCCCGACGCGCTCTCGGACGTCGCGGTCCTCTCGGCCCTGATCGGCGCGATCGCGCTCGCCGGCATCCTGGCGCAGGACACGCTCCTGCGCCGCCGCGATTTCCGCACGACCACGTCGACCGCCATGGCGCGCGCGTTCGAACTCGGACGCTTGCGGCTGCCGGCCGAGCTGGCGCTCTGGGCGCTCGCTGGCTTCGTGCTGGTCGCCCCGCTCGTCGCGCTGGTGCTGACCTCGCTCGTTCCCGCGCTCGGCGTGCCGCTCACCGCCGGTTCCGCGACGCTCGACAATTTCCGCTTCGTGCTGTTCGAGCACGCGGCCACGCGCCGCGCCTTCGTGAACAGCTTCAGCCTGTCGATGAGCGCGGCCGTGCTGATCGCGGTGGTGGCGATCCCGCTCGCCTACTTCCTCGTCTGGCAGAAGAGCCCGGCGCTGCGGGTGCTCGGATTCCTCACCGAGATTCCCTACGCGCTGCCCGGCGTCGTGCTGGCGATCGCCGCGATCCTCGTGTTCCTGAAGCCGCTGCCGATCGTCGGCCTCTCGCTCTACAACACGATCTGGATCATCTTCTTCTGCTACCTCGGCCGCTTCCTCGCGCTGGGCCTGCGGCCGGTGGCGAGCGGCTACCACCACCTCGACCGCACGCTCGAGGAGGCGGCGCAGATCACCGGCGCGCGCTTCCTCCGGCGACTGCGGACGGTCATCGCGCCGCTCGTCGCGCCGACCGCCGCCGCGGGAGCACTGCTCATCTTCCTCACCGCGTTCAACGAACTCACCGTCTCCGCGCTCCTGTGGTCGACCGGCGCGGAGACGCTCGGCGTCGTGTTCTTCTCGTTCCAGCAGGGCGGAGACTCGACCTACGCGTCCGCGCTCGGGACGCTCACGATCCTCCTGAGCTTCACGCTCATGCTCTCGACGCTCCTCTTCGCGCGCAGGCTGCCGCGCGGCGTGCTGCCATGGCAAGACTGACCGTCGAACGGCTGACCAAGTCGTTCGGAACCACGCGCGTCCTCGACGACGTGACGCTCGCGGTGAACGACGGCGAACTCGTCGCGATCCTCGGTCCGTCGGGCTGCGGCAAGACGACGCTGCTGCGCCAGGTCGCGGGCTTCGACAAGCCCGATGCCGGCCGCATCCTGATCGGCGAGGCGGAGGTCTCCGGCCCCGGCGGCCACCTGCCGCCCGAGCGCCGGCGCATCGGCATCGTGTTCCAGTCCTACGCGCTGTGGCCGCACATGAGCGTCGCCGGGAACGTCGCCTACGGCCTCGCGGTCGCCGGCGTCCGCGAGCCGGAGCGGACGCGCCGCGTGAAGGCCGCGCTCGCGCTGGTCGGCCTCGAAGGCTTCGACGATCGCCCTCCCGCGATGCTGTCGGGCGGCCAGCGCCAGCGCGTCGCGCTCGCGCGCTGCCTCGTCACCGAGCCCTCGCTCGTGCTCCTCGACGAGCCGCTCGCGAACCTCGACGTCCACCTCCGCGCGACGATGGAGCGCGAGTTCGCGCGCTTCCACGAGCGGACCGGCACCACGATGCTCTACATCACGCACGACCAGGCGGAGGCGATGGCGCTCGCGAACCGGATCGCGGTGATGGATCGCGGCCGCGTGCTCCAGTTCGCGACGCCCTCCGAGCTCTACCGTTCTCCCTGCGACGAAACGGTCGCGCGCTTCGTCGGCGAGGGCATGGTCGTTCCGGTCGAGGTACGCGAGGCCGCGGCGGGCGCCTGCGCGGCGACCCTCTACGGCACGACTCTGCGCCTTCGTTGCGCCCCGACGCAACGCGCGGGCGCGGCGAAGGCGTGCCTGCGTGCCGAGAGCCTGCGCGTCACGACCGATCCCGCGCGGGGCTTCCCTGCGCTCGTGCGGACGGTCACCTACGAAGGCGGGCGCTTCCGCGTGGAGGCCGAAGTCCAGGGCGCGGGCGAGATGCTCCACTTCCACGCGATCGAGCCGTGCGCGCTCGCCCCGGGCGCGTCCATCCGTCTCGAGGCGGACGACGGCTGGGTCATCGCGGCGCGTGACGGCTGACCGATGCGGCTCGCGCTGCACGGCGGGTTCGGCGAGAAGGGACGCACGTCGCTCGGCGTCGACGCGCGCGGCGGTCGCGTGCTGCTCGACGCCGGCGTCATGACCAGCGCGCGCGGCACGCCGGACTACTGGCCCGCGATCCCGCCCGAGGCCTTGCGCGCGCTCGACGCGATCGTCGTCACGCATGCGCACGAGGACCACGCGGGCGCGCTCGGCTGGTGCCTCGCCAACGGCTTCGCGGGCCGCATCCTGATGAGCGGGGCGGCGCGCGCCGGGTGCGAGGACATCGTCGCCGCCTACGACAGCCCGGACGCCGCGCGGAAACTGCGCGCGGCGAGGATCGAGGAGCTCCCGGTCGGAGCCGACGCCGCGGAGGTCGGCGCGCTGCGTCTGTCGACCGGACGCTCGGGCCACATCAGCGGCGGCCTCTGGTGCCTCGTCGACGACGGGAGCACGCGGCTCCTCTATTGCGGCGACGTGGTCCCGGCGAGCCCGGTCTTCGCGATGGATCCGCTGCCCGACGGCGATGCGCTGATCCTCGACGCCTCCTACGGCGACGACGCGACGAGCGCGCCCGCGCGGGCCGCGGAGATCGCGGGATGGGTGCGCGCGCATCCGCAGGGATCGATCCTCCCGACGCCGCTCTTCGGCCGCTCGCTCGAGCTCTTCGCGCTGCTGCGCGAGCACCTGGCGCTCGCTCCCGGGATGCGCGAGGCGCTCGCCGCGCAGATCGACGCGGCCGAGTGGCTCGCCCGGGGAGTCGCCGACCGGCTGCGGAGCGCGCTTGCACGGACGCCGTCGTGCGGCACGAACGAACCGCTGCCGCGTGCCGCGATACTCTGCGACGATGGCATGGGCATGAGCGGTCCTTCGCGCGAACTGCTCGAGGTCGCGGCGCGCAACGGCCACCCGGTGCTCCTCACCGGCCACGTGCCCGACGCGAGCCCCGCGCATCGATTGCTCGAATCGGGAGCGGCGCAGTGGATCCGCCTGCCCACCCACCCGACGCTCGCGCAGAACCTCGCGATCGCCGCGGCGTCGCGCGCGCGCCTCGTGCTCGGCCACTCGTGCGAGCGCGACGCGCTCGCGCGTCTCGCGCGCCATCTCCCGCGCCTCGACGCCGATGCGATGACCGGCGCCGTGCTCGAGCTCGACTGATGCGCGTCCTCGTCTGCAACGACGATGGCGTCGACGCTCCGGGGATCGCGCGCGCCGCGGCCGCGGCGCGCACGCTGGCCGACGACGTCTGGATCGTCGCGCCGGAGGTGAAGTGGACCGCGGCGAGCCATCGCGTTTCGTTCGACCGCGACCTCGTGCTGACGCGCCGCGCGCCGCGGACCTGGTCGTGCTCGGGAACGCCCGCGGATTGCGTCGTCGCGGCGATGTCCGCGATCGAAGGCGGCCTCGCCCCCGACCTCGTGGTCGCCGGCATCAACGACAAGCGCAACGTCGGCGAGGATCTCGCCTATTCGGGCACGCTCGCGATCGCGCGCGAGGCGACGATGCGCGGCGTGCCGGCGATCGCGCTGTCGCGCGACGATTGGCCCGCCGACGCGAGCGCCGACGAAGCAGAGGTCGGGACACTTCTCCGCCTCCTGTGGTCGGAACGTGCCACCTGGCTCGCTCCGGGCGCGTGGCTCTCGGTCAACCTGCCCGCGCGGCTTCCCGCCCCCCTCCGGCAGGCGACGCTCGCCCGCGACAAGATCGCCTCCGCCGCGGACGTCACCGAGCGCACGCACGAGCGGATCGTGTTCCGCCTGCGCCGCGGGCGGCCGGGCGGTGCCCGCGAAGGGGACGAGAACGCGCTCCTCGCGCTCGGCGCCGTCGTCGTGGTACGCCACCGATGGGACGCGGCGGCGCCGCTGCCGGAGGCGCTCGTCGGAGCGTGGTCCGCGACGTTCGCGTCGGGTGCGGCTCCCCCGGGTTTGGAAGCCCCGGGCGAATCGACGTAGAATGACGGGTTCCCGTCGGCTGGACCCGGGTTTCCCCGGGTCCCGGTGTCGGCGCCCCACGCTCCCGTTATCCGAACGCGCTCCGCCGCCACCCGTTCCGAGGTCAAGCCAATTGACGGGCCCCATCAGCCGCTCCCCGATCGCCCGACGTCGCACCCGGATCGCCCGCGTGGGAGGCATTCCCATCGGCGGCGGCCATCCGATCGTCGTGCAGTCGATGACCAACACCGAGACGACGAACGTCGCGGTGACGGTCGCGCAGGTGAAGGCGCTGGCGGAGGCGGGCTCCGAGCTGGTGCGCATCGCCGTGAACACGCCGGAGGCCGCGGCCGCGGTGCCGGCGATCTACGAGCGGCTCGAGGCGCAGGGCTGCCACGTCCCGCTGATCGGCGACTTCCACTTCAACGGCCACAAGCTCCTGTCGAACTATCCGGAATGCGCCCAGGCGCTCGCGAAGTACCGGATCAATCCGGGCAACGTCGGCAAAGGCAGCCGGCACGACCCGCAGTTCGCGGTGATGGTCGAGCGCGCGATCGACTACGGGAAGCCGGTGCGCATCGGCGTCAACTGGGGCAGCCTCGACCAGGACCTGCTGGCGAGCCTGATGGACGAGAACGCGCGCTCGCCGACGCCCCTCGACGCCGCGCACGTGCTGCGCGAGGCGCTCGTGGTCTCGGCGCTGCGCAGCGCGCAGTTCGCGGAAGCGCTGGGACTCCCCGGCGATCGCATCGTGCTCGCCTGCAAGGTGTCGAACGTGCAGGACCTGATCGCCGTCTACACCGAACTCGCCGCGCGCTGCGACTATCCGCTGCACCTCGGCCTCACCGAGGCAGGCATGGGCAGCAAGGGCATCGTCGCCTCGACGGCGGCGCTCGCCGTGCTGCTGCAGCAAGGCATCGGCGACACGATCCGCATCTCGCTCACCCCGGAGGTCGACGGCGTCCGCACGCGCGAGGTGATCGTCGCGCAGGAGATCCTGCAGACGATGGGCCTGCGCTCGTTCACGCCGATGGTGAGCGCGTGCCCCGGCTGCGGGCGCACGTCGAGCCACTATTTCCAGACGCTGGCCGACCGGATCCAGCGCTGGCTGCGTGAACAGATGCCGGTCTGGAAGACCCAGTACCCGGGCGTCGAGAAGATGTCGGTCGCGGTGATGGGCTGCGTGGTCAACGGCCCGGGCGAATCGAAGATGGCCAACATCGGCATCAGCCTGCCGGGCAGCGGCGAGTCGCCGGTCGCCCCGGTGTTCGTCGACGGGCACAAGACGGTGACGCTCAAGGGCGAGCGCATCGCCGAGGAGTTCGCCGAGGTCATCCTCGACTACGTGCGGGCGACCTACGGCGGGCAGACGCCCGCGGCGCACCTCCTGCCCAGGAAGAAGACGATCCCGATCCGCTCGGAGTAGGCAGCGGTGGTCCGGATCTTCGCGCTCGTCCCCGCGGCGGGCAACGGAGCGCGCTTCGGAGGCGGCAAGCCCAAGCAGTACGCGACGATCGAGGACAAGCCGATCCTCCAGCACGCGATCGAGCGCCTCGCCGCCGCGCTGCCGATCGCGCGCACCTACGTCGCGCTCTCGCCCCACGATGCCTGGTTCGCCCAGGACGTGACCGTCGGCGCCGGCGTCGTCGCGCTGCGCTGCGGCGGCGCCACGCGCGCGGAGAGCGTCGCGCACGCGCTCGAGCGCATCGAGGACATCCGCAACGACGACTGGGTCCTCGTGCACGACGCGGTGCGGCCGTGCATCGACGCCGAATCGCTGCAGCGCCTGGTGCGCGAGATCGGAGAGGACGAGGTCGGCGGGCTCCTCGCCGTGCCTTCCGCCGCGACGCTCAAGCGCGCCGACGGCGAAGGGCGTTGCCTGCGCACCGAGTCGCGCGAGGGCATCTGGCACGCGCAGACGCCGCAGATGTTCCGCTACGCGGTGCTGCGCGAGGCGCTGTCGCGGCCGGACGCCTCGAAGGTCACCGACGAGGCGCAGGCGGTCGAGGCCCTGGGCTTGCGCCCGCGCCTCGTCGAGGGCAGCCGCACCAACGTGAAGGTCACGTTCGCCGACGACCTCGTGCTCGCGAAGGCGATCTTCATCGCGCAGCGCGAGCGCGGTTCCGCCTGACGCCTGGGGACCCGCGCACGCTCAGCGCAGGTCGCCACTGCCCGCCTGCAGCACCGAGAGCGCCGCGACGCATGCCGTCTCGGCCTTGAGGACGCGCGGTCCGAGCGCGGCCGCGCGCAGGCCCGAGCGGAGCGCGGCGTCGACCTCGCGCGCATCGAATCCTCCTTCGGGCCCCACGAGGAGATCGAGAACGCCTGCGGGGGCGATCGTAGCGAGCGAAACGTTCGCCTCCGGCACGAGGACGACGCCCGGCGTCGCGCGACCCCGCGCGGCCAGCCAGTCGTCGAGCGGCCGCGGCGCCTCGATCGGCGGTATCCGGTTGCGGCCGCACTGTTCGCAGGCGGCGAGGACGATGCGCCGCCAGTGCTCGCCGCGGTTCGAGCGCGAGGCTCCCTGCGAGCGCGCGGCGACGACCGGCTCGATCGCCGCGGCGCCGAGTTCGACCGCCTTGCGCACCGCGTAGTCCATCGCGTCGGTCGCGAGCACGGCGAGCGCGAGCCGGATCGCGAGCGGCGACTCGCGCTCGATCGCGCGGTGCTCCGCCACGCGCACGCTCGCTTCCCGCCGAAGCGCCGATGCGATCGCGGCGCGCCACTCGCCGCCGGTTCCGTCGAACAGCGTGACCGCGTCGCCCGCGCGGAGCCGCAGCACGCGCAGGGCGTGGTGCGCCGCGCCCGCCGGGAGGACGATCTCCGCGCCTTCCGAGAGCGCGCCGAGGGCGGGATCGAGGTAAAGTCTCGGGGTCACGATCGTGCCGGTCGCGCGGATCGGGAAGCACCCGATGGATCGGCGTCGCGGCCGACGCGCGGATTGTGCCACGTGGGTCGACCCAAGGAGCACGGCATGGCAACCCTCGAAAGCCCCGCGAGCGCGCTCGGTTCCATCGCACCGCCATTCGATCTTCCCGGCGTCGACGGAGGGCGGCACACGCTCGAGAGCGTGCGCGGCCCCAACGGCCTCGTCGTGCTGTTCCTCTGCAACCACTGCCCCTACGTCAAGGCGGTGATCGACAAGATCCCGCGCGATCTCCGCGAGCTTGCCGAACTGGGTGTCGGGGGCGTCGCGATCATGAGCAACGACGTCACGGCGTTTCCCGAGGACTCGTTCGAGAACATGCGCGCGGTCGCCGCGCGCCACGGCTTCGGCTTCCCCTACCTCTACGACGAGTCGCAGGACGTCGCCCGCGCCTACGGCGCCGTGTGCACGCCGGACCTCTTCGGCTACGACCGCGACCTCCGGCTCGTCTACCGCGGGCGGCTCGACGACTCGGGGCGCCATCCGCGCGAGGGCAACCGGCGCGACCTGGTCGAAGCGATGAAGGCCGTGGTCCGGGGCGAAGGCGCCCCCGCCCTCCAGCCGGTCGCGATCGGATGCTCGATCAAGTGGCGCGACTGAAGGGTCAGCCGACGAGGTCCCGGTACGCGTGCCAGGTCGCGTGGCCGATCAGCGGCGCGGCGACGACGAGCCCGACGAACACGAGCGCGAAGCCCGCGGCGATCACCACGACGATGATCGCGCCCCAAAGCGCCATCGCCGGCAGATTCGCGCCGAACGCGCGCAGGCTGGTGAGTACGGCGACGACGCCGTCGATGTCGCGGTCGAGCATCATCGGCACCGACACCACGCTTATCGCGAACACCAGCGTCGCGAAGAACCCGCCGACGCAGGCGTAGGCGAGCAGGAACTCGAGGTTGTCGACGCCCGCGAGCTGCCCGAGGAAGCCCTCGACCGTCGGCATGCCGCTCGTGTAGAACAGCGCGAACACGACGAGCGAGGCGCGCGCCCACACGAGCAGGATCACGGCGAGCACGAGCGCGAACACGCCGATGGCGCCCACGTTCGGCCGCCACGCGTCGAGCGTCGGGGCGAGCCACGGAGGCTCGCCGCGTTCGCGCCGGCGCGACAGCGCGTACAGGCCGGTCGCGAGGAACGGCCCGGCCAGGAAGAAGCCGGTCACGAGCGCCGAGAGGTACGCGGTCGCGTACTCGAAGGTCTCGTAGACGAGCCAGCCCATCAGCGCGAAGCAGGCGCCGTAGAACGCGCTCGGCAGCGGATGCGCGCGGAAGTCGGCGGCGCCGCGCGCGAGCCAGCGGAACGGCGCGGTCGCGGCGACCGTGCGCACCGTCACGGCGGTCTTCGACCCCCGGTCGGGCTCCGCGCCGGGCGAGGGCTCGTCGCTCACAGGAACGCGCGCAGCCGGTCGAGCACGGCGTCGGGCTCTTCGGCCATCATCGAGTGGCCGGTCTCCGGCAGCGTCACCGTGCGCACGTCGGACAGCGTGTCGATCAGCGCCTTCGCGGTGCGCGGCGGGGCCATCAGGTCGCGCGCGCCGAGGATCACCAGCGCGGGGCAGCGCACCGCGGCGGCGGCCTCGAGCCCGCCGGTCCAGGCGTGGCATGCGGCGAGGTCGGCGTGGAACACGCCCGGCGGCGTGCGCTCGAGGAGCCGCATCGAGAGTCCGAGCAGCCACTGCCCGGGCACCGTGTTGCCGCCGATCTGCTTGCCGGGACTCGTCGACCAGCCGTTCACGAGTTCGTAGGCGACGTGGTCGTTCGCCTTCGCGGCGTCGAGCAGCGCGTCGCTCACCGCCATCGGCACGGCGGGACCGAGCAGCGCGATCTTCGCGACCCGCGACGGATGGCGCGCCGCACACGCGAGCGCGGCGAGCGAACCGAGCGAGTGCCCGACGATCGACGCCGTCGCGATTGCCGCGGCGTCGAGTACGGCGACGAGCCAGTCGGCGATGGCCTCGACCGAGGCGAGCGCGGGCCCCGCACTGCGACCGTGTCCGGGCAGGTCGAGCGCGAGCACGTTCATCCCGTGGTGCGCGAAGTAGCGCGATTGCAGGACCCACACCGAATGGTCGTTGCCCGCGCCGTGCACGAACAGCACCGACGGCCGCGAGGCGTCGAACGGCCGCGTGCCGGTATAGACGTAGGCCTCCCGCCCGCCGACGGTGAGCTTCACGCGGCCACCTCTGCGGGCATCCCCGGAACCGGCGAGGGCAGCGGCCGGCCGGCGAGGAACGCGTCGAGGTTCGCGACCACCGCGTCGTGCATCGCGCGCTGCGCCTCGTCGGTGTTGCCGCCGATGTGCGGCGTCATCACCACGTTCGGCAGCGCGCGCAGCGCCGCAGGCACCTGCGGTTCGCGCTCGAAGACGTCGAGTCCGGCGCCGGCGATCGTGCCGTTCGCGAGCGCGGCGACGAGCGCCGTCTCGTCGACCACCGAGCCGCGCGTGATGTTGACGACGTGTCCGTCGCGGCCGAGCGCGGCGAGCACCTGCGCGTCGACCGCGTGGTGCGTTTCCGGCCCGGCGCGCACGGCGATCATCAGCACGTCGGCCCAGTCCGCGAGCGCGAGGAGCGTCGCGTGGAACCGATGGCGGACGCCGGGGCGCGGCGCGCGTCCGTGGTAGGCGACTTCCATCTCGAAGGCCTCGCAGCGCGACGCGATCTTCGCGCCGATCGCGCCCAGGCCGTAAATGCCCGCGCGGCGCCCGGTGAGACCGCGCACCTGCACGTCGCGCCGCGACTCGAGCCCGTTCCAGTCGCCGCGGCGCACGTAGGCGTCGCGCTCCGCGATCCGCCGGACGCTCGCGATCAGGAGCCCCATCGCCATGTCGGCGACCGAGGCAGCGTTGGCGCCGGGACTGTGCGTGACCGAGGCGCCGCGCGCACGTGCCGCGTCGAGGTCGATGCCGTCGTAGCCGCTGCCGATGGACAGGATGAGCCGCAGCGACGGCAGCCCGGCGATGGCCGCGGCCGACACGTCCATGCCGCCGTACACCAGCGCGACCTGCACGCGTTCCGCATCGCTTCGAGACAGACGCTTCACCGCTGCGGGAAAGGCGACGTCGTACGGACCGATCGCGTCGAGCCGCGTCGCGAGGCGGTCGCGGAACTCGTCCGCGATTCGCGCGCCGATCAGGATGGCGGGTGGCGCGCTCACCGCCGGCTCCCGCGCACGGCGCGCCCGCCCCGCGCTCGCGCGGGCCGCGCGCGTAGCCATGCGGTGACGTTCACGCCTTGCCCGCCGCGTAGAGCGCGCGCGACAGATCCTCGACGAGGTCGTCGGGATCCTCGAGGCCGATCGACAGCCGAATCGTGCCTTCGCCGACGCCCGCGCGCGCGAGGTCCTCCGCCGACATCCGGAAGTGCGTCGTCGACGCCGGGTGGATGACGAGCGACTTCGCGTCGCCGACGTTCGCGAGGTGCGAGAAGAGCCGCAGCGCCTCGATGAACCGGCGCCCCTGGTCGCGCGTCGCCTTGAGGCCGACCGCGAAGATCGCGCCGCAGCCGCGCGGGAGCAGGCGCTTCGCGAGTTCGTGGTCCGGGTGGCCCGGCAGTTCCGGGTAGGCGATCGACTCGACCATCGGATGCTCGCGCAGGAACGCGACGATGCGCCGCGCGTTGTCGACGTGCTTCGCCATGCGCACCGGCAGCGTCTCGATCCCCTGCAGGATCTGCCACGCGGTCATCGGCGCCATGCACGCGCCGAAATCGCGGATGCCTTCGCGCCGCGCGCGCAGCAGGAACGCCGCCGTCGTCGACTCCTCGCTGAACGTCATGTCGTGGAAGCCGGCGTAGGGCTCGGTCAGTGTCGGAAATTTGTCCTTCGCTTTCGGCATCGCACCGCGGCCCTCCCAATCGAAGGTGCCGGCGTCGACGAGGAGGCCGCCGACGACCACGCCGTGCCCCGACAGGAACTTGGTCGCCGAGTGGTAGACGAGGTCGGCGCCGTGGTCGAACGGACGCATCAGCCACGGCGTCGTGAAAGTCGAGTCGACGAGGAGCGGCAGACCGTGGTCGTGCGCGAGCGCGGCCACGCGCGGCACGTCGAGCACGTCGAGGTTCGGGTTGCCGAGCGTCTCGCCGAACAGGAGCCGCGTCTGCGGCCGGATCGCCGCGCGCCAGGCGTCGAGGTCGCGCGGATCGACGAAGGTCGTCGTGATCCCGAAGCGCGGCAGCGTGTAGTCGAGCAGGTTGTGCGAGCCGCCGTAGAGCGCGCGCGAGGCGACGATGTGCGCACCCGCGCCCATCAGCGTCGCGATCGCGAGGTGCAAGGCGGCCTGCCCGCTCGCCGTCGCGATCGCGCCGACGCCGCCTTCGAGCGCGGCGATCCGTTCCTCCAGAACCGCGCAGGTCGGATTGCTGATGCGCGAGTAGACGTGCCCCGCGCGCTCCATGTTGAAGAGCGCCGCGGCGTGGTCGCTGTCGGGAAAGACGAACGACGTCGACTGGTAGATCGGCGTCGCGCGTGCGCCGGTCGCCGGGTCCGGGCGCGCGCCGGCGTGCAGCGACAGCGTGTCGAAGCCGTGGGTCCTGGGTTTGGGCGTGGACATGGAGAGGCGAAGGTGCCGCCGCGCGCGCGGCGCCGCCATCTTAGCCGATGGCTCCCTGGCCGGCGGCGCGCAGGCAAGGGTCAGTGACCGCCCACACTGGAGCCCGAGCCTCCGGCTCCGCAGGATGACTCGGAGCCTCCGCCGCAGGCGATGGATACCCGACAACGGCGACACGCGGGGCCCGACAGGTGAGCGTACAATCGTTCGATGGACCGCGCTCCCTCGTCGCCCTCGAGCCCGGGCAACCCCAGGCACGGTCGCGGCGCGACCTTCGATCCGGCGAACCGGTTCCACGACGCCACCCGCGAGTCGGTGGACGACGGCTGGGCGCCGCCGCCACCCGATCCCGCGGACGAGACGCCTTCGCGCCAGGTCCGCACGACCGTGACGATCCAGTTGGCGCGCTCGATCGTCACGCGCAACGACTCGCCCGACATCCCGTTCGACCGGTCGATCAATCCCTACCAGGGCTGCGAGCACGGCTGCATCTACTGCTATGCGCGCCCGTCGCACGCGTACCTCGACCACTCCCCGGGCATCGACTTCGAGACGAAGCTCTACGCGAAGCCCGACGCCGCGCGGCTCCTGCGCGAGGAACTCTCACGTCCGGGCTACGACGTCGCGCCGATCGCGCTCGGCACGAATACCGACCCCTACCAGCCGGTCGAGCGCGAGTGGAAGATCACGCGTTCGCTCCTCGAGGTGTTCGCGCAGGCGAAGCATCCGTTCACGATCGTCACCAAGAACGCGCTGGTCGAGCGCGACCTCGACCTGATCGCGCCGATGGCCGCGCAGGGGCTCGCGCGCGTCTACCTGTCGATCACCACGCTCGACGCCGGCCTCGCGCGCAAGCTCGAACCGCGCGCGAGCGCGCCGGCCCGACGGGTCGCGGCGCTGCGCGCGCTCTCCGCCGCGGGCGTGCCCTCCGGCGTGATGGTCGCGCCGGTGATCCCGCAACTCACCGACCGCGACCTCGAGGCGATCCTCGAGGCGGCGGCGGACGCCGGGGCGACGAGCGCCGGCTGGATCATGCTGCGCCTGCCGCGCGAAGTCGCGCCGCTCTTCCGCGACTGGCTCGCGACGCACTTCCCCGATCGCGCCGCGCACGTGATGAGCCTCGTGCAGGACATCCGCGGCGGCCGCGACTACGATGCGCGCTTCGGTGCGCGCATGAAGGGCAGCGGCGCGTTCGCCGATCTCATCGCAACACGCTTCCGCCTCGCCTGTCGCCGGCTCGGCCTCGACACCGGGCGCGACCGGTCGCCGCTCGACTGCACGAAGTTCGTGGCGCCTGCGCGTGACGAGCGGCAGCGGAGCCTGCTCTAGTGTACCGGGCCGGAAGTTCGCTTGACCGCGCGCTGGCCGGCGCGCAACGATCCGGCGAATAGTCCCCTCGCGTGGCCCCGCGCCATTGTTTGAATGCGATTCGACCCCTGGTCGTGGCCGACGGGCGGCGCCGTCGTCGAGACCATGGTCGCGCTCTGTTTGCGGATCAGGTCGATTCGACCGAGAACGACGTAATCGGCGGAAAGGCGGCTTCGTCGCAAAGCACGTCGATCACCGTGGTAACGTCGGAATTGCTCGCTTCGCGCAGCGCGGCGGCAATGTCCGCTGGACGTTCGACGCGAATTCCCGCGCAGCCCGTAGCGCGAGCGATCATCGCGTGGTCGACCGGGGAGAAATGCACCGCACTCGTATGGGCTCCGAACTTCAGGTTCTCCGCATGCTTCTGATAACCGAGGATGCCGTTGTTGAGCACCACGAGCACCACCTTGATGCGCATCCGTCGCGCGGTTTCGAGTTCGCTCCACACGTGAGCGAAGCCACCGTCACCAACGACGCAGTAGACGGCGGCATCGGGCTGGGCGACTTTCGCCCCGATGGCCATGGGAAATCCCCAACCCAACCCGGCGAGCCCCCTCGGTGTCAGGAAGCGAGCACCGGCTCTGCGCGATCGGAGGTAGTTGGCGGTCCAGATCGACGCATAGCTCGCGTCGGATACGACGATCGTGCGCTCGTCCATCGACCGATCAAGCTCGGCCATGACACGTTCGGGTCGAATCGGCAAATCGTCGCAAGCGCGCAGCGGAGCCGACTCCCGCCATGACCGCTCCTTGCCGTCCGCGATTCGGCGCTCCAGCGCTGCGCGCGCCCCGCGTCGACGCGAAAGGTCCCGGCCGCGAAGGGCCGCGACGAGCGCGAGAATGGTTTCCCTCGCGTCACCGACCAGTCGCAGCGCCTCGTAGTTGCGTCCGATCTCGCTGCCGTCCACGTCGATGTGGACGTACTTGGCGTTGCGGGGATAGAGCTGCCACGAATCGGTCGCGTTCTGGTTGGTTCTCGTGCCGACGAGGATCACCAGGCTCGCGTCCTCGACGACGTCGCGCAAATACCGCGTCGCGCTGTTCCGGCCCATGAAATAGCCCACGACTCCGACCGAGAGCGGATGACGCTCGTCGACCGCGCCCTTGCCCATCACCGTGGTGGCAACCGGGACATGAGCGGTCTCCTGCAACTCCGCGAGCGCCTGCTGTGCGCGCGACGAATGCACGCCGCCACCCGCGATGATGACCGGTCGTTCGGCCGCCGCTATCGAGTCGGCCGCCTCCGCGATGCGATCCGCGGCCGCAACGCTTCGGTCGAGCGGGTAGGCCCCCAGATTCAGCTGCCGCGTCGGTGGTGGCCCGGGCTGCAACAGCACATCGGCAGGCAGGAGCAAAGCCACCGGTCCCGGCCTGCCCCCGCATGCGTTCGCGAACGCCTGGTCGACGTAATCGTCGACACGCGACCCCGCGACCACACGCCTCGTCCACTTGGTGCACGACGCGAAGAGTGCGACGTGGTCGAGTTCCTGAAAGGCGTTGCGGTCGGCCTGGTCACGATTCACGTCCTGGACCAGCGCGACCAGCGGGATCGACGCCTTCAGCGCTTCGGCCAGAGGAGGAACCAGCAGCGTTGCCGCCGGTCCGTTCTGGGCCGTCACGACTCCAACGCGCCCGGAAACGCGCGCGTATCCGTCCGCCATGCAACCGCCCGCATTCTCGGTCCGATACGCGACCTGTACGATCCCGAGCTCCTCGCATGCCAGGTGCAGCATGCTGGGCAGACTCTGGCCGAACACGTGGCTCACGCCGTGTCGCAGCAGGCTTCTCGCGATCGAATGCGCAACGGTGTCCCTGAACTTCAAACCCGGTGCGCCAAGTGGGGATGGAGCCGACATGTCGCCTGCCTCTCGCTGCATTCAGTGAAGTTCCGTTCCGCCGCGGCGCGTCGGACCGATCACGCGCCGTCTCGAGCGCGGATTCGACTCAGCCCGCACCGACCAGGGCCAGGCCTTCGAGCGCGAGTCCATACGGGAGCAGGTCGCGCATCTGGCGACGCAACAACTCCGTCAGCAGAACCCTTGCGTATCGACGGTTCAGCTCAGGCTGGCGCGCAAGCTGACGAGCGAGCTCCCAGGCGCGCGGCAACAGCTTTTCCCGGGGGAGGATCTCGTTGACGAGCCCTGCCTCCTTCGCCTCCACGGCATTCAGTATCTGGCCGGTGAGCAGAAAATACCGGGCCCGGTTGTATCCCATGGCGAGCTGGAATGCGACGTGCACGCCATCGCCCGGTACCAGTCCTCCAGCGTAGTGACCCGAGTCCTGAAACGTCGCCTCCTCCGCCGCCAGCACGATGTCGCACATGATCGGCAGTTCGGCATGCCGCACCGCCGGACCGTTGACGGCGCTGATCATCGGCACGTCGATCGCCAGCATGTTCATCAGGAAGTTGACCGACTCCCAACCCTGCTCGCCCCACTCGTCCGGCGTCATGCGATGGTGCCGTCTGTGGATCGCGGGAACCGCCGTCGGTCCGGAGAACTCGCTTCCCGTCCCCGTCACGATCACGATCTTGTTCTCGCGATCACGGGCGATGTTGAGAAAGGCGTCCTCGATCTCGGCGTGCGGGTCGAAGCCCCAGCGCAGCGGGCCCCCTTGCGTGTGAAAGGCGACCTCCAGGATCCCCTCCTCTCGCCGCATCTTGATGTGGCCGTACTTGGTGCGATAGTCGTCGAACTGCGCCCTCAGATGCTTGAGATCCATCTTTTCCATGTTGACCCCCATCGACACCGCAAGGCGGGAGCGAGTTCGATGACATCGCGCCTCCTTGCTGCGAACGGCGACCGCCACTTGACTTGAAGACAAGCGATGAGCTCGCGCCAGTCCAGCCGACCGTCCTTCCGCCAACTCCGCCCCGCGGCAGTGCCGGGCGCGATCGGTCCGCGCGCGGATCGAATTGCTCTCACTTGCCACCGACCGCCGCCAGGCCCTCCAACGCGAGACCATAGGGAACCAGATCGTTGATCTGGCGACGCATCAACTCAGTCAGCAGCGTCCGCGCATAGCGGCGGTTCAGTTCAGGCTGTCGGACCAGCTGGCGTGCAATCTCCCACGCCCGGGGCATCAGCTGTTCTCTGGGAAGGACCTCGTTCACCAGTCCCACCTCTCTTGCCTCGCGGGCTCCGATGATCTGCCCGGTCAGCAGGAAGTACCGCGCCCGGTTGTATCCCATGATCAGTTGATAGACCACGTGCACGCCGTCACCCGGCACGAGACCGCCCACATAGTGGGCCGAGTCCTGGAACGCCGCGCCCTCGGCGGCGAGCACTACGTCGCACATGATCGGCAGCTCGGCGTGCCGGACGGCGGGACCATTGACCGCGCTGATCATCGGCACATCGATCGCGAGCAGATGCGTCAGGATGTTTCTCATCTCCCACGCAATGACCTCCCACTCGTCCGGGGACATCCGGTGGTCTTGCGGGTTGGTGTTCGGATTCGCTGTCGGGCCCGAGAACGCGTCCCCGGTCCCGGTCATGATCACGGCCTTGTTCTCCCGATCGCGAGCGATATTGAGAAAGGCCTCCTCGATCTCGGCATGCGGAACTCTTCCCCATCGCAGCGAATCGCCCCCTGAGTGGAGCGTGATCTCGAGAATGCCGTCTTCCCGCCGCATGCGAATGGTCTCGTACTTGTTGGCGTAGTCATTGAAGTTCGCCCTGAGGTGCCTGAGGTCCATCTTCTCCATACTTGCCTCTTCAGACGGTATCGATTCCGAGAATGACGTAGGCCAGCCGCCGAACGTGCTCAGGCGGCGGTGGTGGCTCCGTCGATGGTCCAAGCCACTCCGCGCACCTCCTCAGCGGCATCGGAGCACATGAACAGCGTCAATGCGGCGATCTGCTCGATCGTCACGAATCGCCCGGAAGGCTGTCGCGCCCCGATCAGCGCCTTGACCGCCGCCTCGTCGTCCAGGCCCTCCCGAGAGGCCAAGGCATCGATCTGCCGCTGTACGAGCGGAGTGCGAACCCAGCCTGGACATATCGCGTTGCAGGTAACACCTGTCCTGGCGGTTTCCAGCGCGACGGCCTTGGTCAGACCGATGAGCCCGTGTTTCGTTGCGTTGTAGCCGCTCTTCATCGCGCGACCGCGCAGGCCGCTGATGCTCGCCATATTGATGATGCGCCCCCAATTGCGCAGTCGCATGGACGGAAGCGCCAGTCGGATGGTGTGGAAGCTCGCCGACAGGTTCACCGCGACCATTCGATCCCACACGGCGGGCGGAAACTCCTCGATGGGGCTGACATGCTGAATGCCTGCGTTGTTCACCAGAATGTCGAGCGATCCACGGCTGGAAAGTACCGTGGAGATCATTTCCTCGATCTGCCTCGGATCACTCACGTCTGCTGCGACGAAGCTGACGTCGGCTCCCGCCTCCGCTCCAACCTGGCGACACAGTTCCCTTGCCTGGTCGTCCGTTTCCAGACCGTTCATGACCACGGCTGCGCCGTTGCAGGCCAACGCGCGCGCCAATGCAAGGCCTATTCCGCTCGTGGACCCCGTTACCAGCGCAGTCCGTCCTGACAGTTGCTTCATCCGATGCCGCTCGCCTGTCGACCGGGGCGAAGATCGGCGCGCCGATCATCGGCCCCCTTCACCATCGCAATCGGCCCGCCGGACCTCACTCTGTCGCGGCGGATGTCGTCGATGCGTCCGCCAGCGTGCCGGAAGGTCGTCTGCCGACGCTCGACTCCCGAACCGATGGCGACGCACTGTCCACGCGCTGCATTCTGGCGCGCGAACATGCCGCTGTCGATTGGCTTCTGTTCATGCGCCTATTCCCGTCTGGAATACGCAAAAGCGCGGCCCCTTCCACATCCTGAACGCGTGCGGCGCGGCAGCACTCCGACGCGGCGCGCACTTCTCGTCGCTCTGCCCGTCCGATGAGTCATGGATGCTCGACGCCTTCGTTCTCGGCACGGAGAGCTCGTTCAAACTGCTCGATCAACGCCGGATCGCGCGGATTGACGCGATGAACGATCCCGGTTTCGAATTTCCAGAAGGTTCCCCGTATCGGGATCTTCACGAGGCCCAGCGGCTCGCCGCGTTTCAGCCATTGCCGGGCGAGGCTCGCCACGAACTCCCCCGTGGCAAGCAGCGACAGAATCATCTCGATCGACGTTGCCTCTGCGCGAACCACCGGAGGTTGATGTCCGCGCAACGCGAAGAAGCGCTGCATGCGTTCCATCCCGTGATAGTCGCCGACCAGTCCCACGAATCTATGCTCGGCCAGCTGGGCAAGGCTGACGGACTTCAACTGCGCGAGCGGGTGCCGGCGATGCGCAAGCAGGATGTGGTCGCTCGTCAGGATCGGCTTGCGAACGATCTCAGCCTGCGCGGGGAAGTCCAACGCGGTGCAAACCACGTCGAGATCGCCCTTCAGCAGCGGAGGAATGAGCGTTGAGAGAACACCCGAGACGATCCTGACTTGCAGTTGCGCCCTCTGCTTGACCAGTCTGGCCACCGCGGTCGGCAGACCATAGACTGTCCAAAGCGGTGCAATGCCGATCGCCAGCGTGCCGCTTCCGCCCCCTCGGAGTATTCCCAGCTCCGCGCGGGCCGCGTCGGACTCCGCCCTGATGACGTACGCATGGCGAGCGAGCGTCAACGCGTACTTCGTCGGCGCCATGCCGTCCTGGCGACGATCGAACAGCTGAACCTCCAGCTTCTCCTCGAGGCGCTGGATGCTCTTCGACAGCGCGGGCTGAGTAATGCACAGTTCATCCGCCGCCACGGTCAATCGCCTGTGCTTCATGACCGCGAGAAAGCAGCTGAGCAGGTTCGAGTTGATGAGATCTTCCATAGTGCGGCGCGCGACCTCCAGCTCATGAACCCGCGGGATGGGCAGCGATCCCGGGGTCCGTCACGGCATCACCCCAACGGAGCTGACGCGTTTCCCACGACAGAAACCCCGCCGGGGCGCGGCGCCTCGCCCCAGGGTCGGCATCCGCAGCAGCGCCCCCGAGCCCCCGTCTCCGTGCTTCTGATCCACTTGGCTCTGGAGCGAACGGTATCGACCGAGCGCGGGCCAATCGACACAACGCCGCAACTCGCCATCGCGGCGCCCCATTGATGCGGACTCCGGTGGGCAGGATCTCGCCAGCCGTCGCTGACCGCCGGGATCGTCGCAACGACACGGGCGCGGACCCCGGAGGTCGGCGCGCTGCGTCGCGCGCCGGCCCGGGGTCCGCCGATCCCATGGGATCGCGCGGAATGACTCGCCTTGACCCGGCTACTTCTTGAAGATACCGACCCACTCCTCGCGCGCGCGCTTCAGATCGTCTTCGCTCAGCTTGTCCCAGTTCATGGGAACCGCCTTCACGCCGTCCAGCGTGAGGTTGTATCCAGCGAGAGCCGTTCCTGCACCTTCTCGCCCGGAAACGAGGGCTTCGCGGTCCACGATGATCGCCTGTCCTTCCTTGGAGAGCATGAAATCGAGCCAAAGCTTGGCCGCGTTCGGATGCGGAGCGCCCGCCAATATGAACGAGAGCTGCGGCAGCAGCACGAGCCCCTCCTCCGGGATCATCAACTTGAGTTGTGCGCCCCGTGAGTTGCGCAACTTGACGTGCGTAGCCTGGCCCCACAGACTCATCAGATCCTGGCCGGTCACCACCCTGTCGTGCGCAAGCTCTCCCTGCGAGACGATGGCCGGCTTCATGCCGGCGAGCGACTTGAAGAACTCGACGCCGACCAGGTTCCGGACGCCGACATACGTGGCGAGAACCGACAGCGACGTCTCCGCGTTTCCGACCGCGAGACGGCCGTTTGGAACCGCGCCGACCACGTCCTTCCACGATTTGCCGTTGAAGTTGAGCCTCGTCGTATCCCAGACCGGCACGAAGAAGTATCCGCCGTTCATCATGAAGAAGCCCTCTTTGCCGAGCTTCAGCTCGAATGCTCGCCGATAGAACTTGTACTCCGGCGAATGGTATTCCATGATGTTGCCGGCCTTCGCGTGCGCGAACACCCATGTGGGAACGGAGATGGATGCGACGTCGGTCCTGACACGTTTGGCCGCAATCTCCTGGTCGATGCGCGTGACCGCCGCCGTCGTGCCGGCATGCGTGTAGTTGACCACGAACGAACTGTCGAGCCCGTAGTGCTTTCGGAATGCGACCGTAAGCGCCTGCGCGGTCTCCGCCGCCATCACGACTTCCGTGTAGTCCACGCGCCCTTCCCTGGCCGCAGCCGCGATGGTCTTCTCCATCTCCTGTTTCGCCGGCCCGCTCAGCGCCTGCAGCGCAGGTGCGTCGGCGGTGGCCTTCCCGCTCCCGAAGCCCACCGCCGCCGCGATCGTCACAATCGTCAAGATTCTCTTCATGGCACCCTCCTCACGTTTTTGCCAACCTGGTTCCGCTTCACGCCCGCTGAGCGAAGATGAAGCAATCCTCCGGATCGATGGACAATCGCGCCGACTTCGCCCCCCTGGGCGGTACCGGACTGAAGGCTCTCAACTCCGTCCCGTCCACCGCCAGGAGAAACTCGTGATGCACACCCAGGTACGATGTCGCGAGTATCGTCGCATCGAGCGGCGAGCCGCCGCCGTCGATCGAATCGCCCCCTTGGAGCAGACGCGTCCGTTCACGACGAAAGCAGGCGATACACCGCGCTCCTTCGCGCAAGGACTCATCGGCGACCGCTACCCCTCGCAGGTGGCGCTCCGCGCCGAATGTCATCTCGACCTGCATCGCCGCGCCCGCCTCGCTCTCCCGCGGTGCGATGCGCGTGATCACGCCCTCGACGACGTTGAAGCCCAGGAACCTCGCCACGAATGCGGTCGGCGGCCGCTCGAAGATCTCCTCGGGTCGGCCGGCGGCCTCGATTCGGCCATGGCTCATGATCACGACTTGCTTGGCCAACGCGGCGGCCTCCAACTGGTCGTGCGTGACGTAGATGGCGGTGAAGTTCAACCGTTCCTGCAGCAGCTTGAGCTCCAGCCGCATCTGCTCGCGCAACTGGGCGTCGAGGTTGGATAACGGCTCGTCGAAGAGCACGAGACGTGGCCCGTGGATGACGGCGCGCGCAAGCGCCACCCGCTGCTGCTGGCCTCCGCTGAGACGGGTTGAAGGGGAGTCGCGCCACTGCCGCAGGCCCACCACGTCGAGCGCGCGATCCACCCGCGCCTTCCTCTCGCTATGGCTCACGCCTCTCAGCCTCAGCGGAAACCCGACGTTCTCCGCCACCGACATGTGCGGCCAGATGGCGTACGACTGGAACACGACGCCCAGGTCGCGCTGCTCGGACTTCATGTTGATGCGACGCTCCGAGTCGAACACGACTCGCCCGCCGATCGTGATCCTTCCCTCCTCGGCCTCCTCCAGCCCGGCGATGCATCGCAGCATGGTCGTCTTGCCGCATCCACTTGGACCAAGCAACGCAATCGTGCTCCCGTCTGTCGCGTCGAAGGATACGGATTTCAGCGCCTCGAAGTCGCCGAACGACTTCCGGATGTTCTCGACGCTTATCGACTTCTGATCGCCTGACACCTGGGCCACTCCATCACATCTCGATTGTCGTGACGCGGAACCATCTCAGGAGCGCGAACGCACCCCCCAGAAGAAGCACCTGAATGACCGCCAGCGCAGCGACATAGCCGGTACTTCGATCCGCGAGAAGAAGCAGCGCGACGCTCAGTGTCTCGGTTCCCCGCGTGTACAGCAGGATCGTGGCGCCGAGTTCGCGAACGAAAATGATGGCGAGCATGATCCATGCGGCGACGAGTCCTGGCTTGAGCAGCGGCAGGGCGACGTATCGCGCGCTCTGCAGGAAGTTCGCGCCGCAGCAGCGAGCGCTTTCCTCCAGTTCCGGATTGATGGAAAGCATCGTCGCCGAGATGCTCCGCGTCGCGTAGGCGAAGAATCGCGCGACGTACGCGATCAGAATCAAGGTCAGTGTCCCGAGCAGCGGAGTCCGCACCGCGATGATCAAGAAGGCGACGCCGATGATGATCGGCGGTATGCCGAGAGGAAAGGACAGGATCGTATCGGCGGTCGCTCTCGCCTTGCGAGAGCCGACCCGCAGATAGTGGGCTTGCAGGAGTCCGAGCAGAACGCAGATGCTTGCCCCACCCACCGCGAGCACGAGGCTGTTGATGATCGCGTCACGCGCAAGCACGCTCTCGAAGAGGACGAAGTCGTAGTTGCGCAAGGTGGCCCGGGCAGGCTCGAAGACTCCCGTCCAGATGGGTGACAGCGACACCAGGACAAGAGTGAGCATGGGCAGCACGATTGCGGTTCCCACGTACCCCAGCTCGAGGCCGAGGGCCGCGAACTTGGCCCAACCCCTGAGTTTCGCGGGGCGCGGGCGATAGCCCTTGCCCGAGACGGTGTCGAACCGGCGCCGGTCGACGTATCGACGCTGCAGCAGCGTCAGGACGACGGTTACGAAGACGATGGCGATACCGAAGGAGGACGCGCGACCGAAGTCGGTTGGATACTGGACGAACTTGTAGATCTCGGTGGGTACGGTCGGGATCCCGCTCGGGAGAGACAGCGCGAGCGGAACGTCGAACAGACCTGCGCTCGTGACGAAGACGATGAGAGCTCCCGACATCAGCGCTGGCGCCATCAACGGCAGGGTCACGCGCCAGAGGGTATGGAGGAACGATGATCCGTGAACCCGCGCTGCATCCTCCAAGGCGCCGTCCATCTGCCTCAGAGGCCCGATGACGAACAGATAGACGTATGGCGCGTAGAAGAGCGTCAACACCCATATGACGCCACCGAGCCCATAAATGCTCGGCAATTGGACATCCAGTCCGAAGTATCGCTCGATGGAGTTGTGAATCAGACCGCCATACGGCGCGGCGAGATAGATCCAGCTGATCGCGCCGACGTACGGCGACAGGAAGAACGGGACGAGATTCAGCGTCTCGAAGATGTGACGACCCGGCAGATCAGTGCGCGTAACGACCCACGCCAGCGCGAAGCCCAGAATCGTGCTGAACAACGTGACAGCGACCCCTATGACGAGCGTGTTGAGAATCGCATCGTAGATGCCTCTCGTTCCGAGGATGGCGGCGAAGCTCGCGACCGAAACGAGACCTTCGCTCGATTCGGCAGGAGTCAGGCTCTGCACGAGCATTGCGACGAGGGGCCCTGCGATCAGCGCGATCCCCAGGATGACCGAAAACCCCGGGAGCAGGGCCTCGCTCGAGCGCGAAAGCAGTGAGGACCTAGACGGCATGAACACGCGCACTTCCGCGGTCGCGGGACTTCTCGCGCGAGAGCATGGGCCGCCCATGCCTGTCACGCCTACTCGACCCTGCCGGACGACTTTCGCCGTCGCGACTCGCGGCGGGGCCCCGACGTGCCAGTTGTCGTGGTGCCGACGCGACCGTACCGGCACACGGACCCTTCGGTCGTTCGGTCGTGCGCGCAACCCACTGGCATTCGAATGGCCACCGAACGCCGCGCGAGGGCACCGGCAGCATGACCGTCAGGCGCGCCAGGCGTGATTGACGATCCGGCGAATGCCCGGACCGCGTACAGCGCGCGCGTCGGGCGATCCACGGGCGTGCGACGCCGACCGCACCGCGAGCGCCAGCCCATCAACCGGACCTTCGATGGTATCCATCGGTCGCTCCATTTCTTCCGCGACGACAGTTGCGTCAGGACGAGACGATGATAGGAGTCCTCCCCAGGACCGTCTATTGAGGAGATGTTATGGAAGTATTCCCGCAGGGCATAGTCAGCCTCACGCTGAAGGTTCTTCGGACGCAACCCACGGCTACACCCGTCGACACGACCCGCGCCGAGCGCTCGACATGCGGTTCGGAGAGGGAAGTAGCGGCTGGGTGATGGTTGGGAACGCAGGAGGTTCCGCACGCGGCATCGGATTCCCGCCCGACACTGGCGGCCTCGAGTCCTCTCAGTACCCACCCGTCCTGACACCGATCCTCACGAAGGGTACGACGAACGCGATTTCGGGGATGTACTTCGCGTGCTCGCAGTCCAGTTGGCACCCCAGGCGCGGCGCAGCGGCGCGCCTGTTCCGCTGGCATGCCGCGTTGTTTCCGACCGGGCGCAGCGGCATGGAAACCATTCGCGTCGGCAAGTGGCGCGACGACGCGCAGGGACCGATGCAGGTGGTGTCCGGTCCGGTCCATCGACGCAACGTCCGCTACGAGGCGCCGCCCGCGGCGCGACTGAAGGTCGAAACGAAGCGGTTCATCGAGTGGGCCAATGGCGCGACCGGCGAGCCGGCGCTCATCAAGTCGGGGATCGCTCACCTCTGGTTCGCGACGCTGCATCCGTTCGACGACGGCAACGGCCGCATCGCGTGCGCGGTCGGCGACCTGTTCCTCGCGCGGGCCGACGGGAGCGCGCAGCGCTTCTACAGCGTGTCGGGCGAGATCGCGCGCGCTCGGGCCGCCTGCTGCGACGTCCTGGAGCGCACGCAGAAGGGAACGCTCGATGCCACCGAATGGCTCGCCTGGTTCCTCGAAACGCTGCGCCACGCGATCGAACGCGCGCAGTCGTCGCTCGACGTCGTGCTCTCGAGGGCGCGATTCTGGCAACGTTGGGCCGGCACGCCGATGAACGAGCGCCAGGCGAAGCTCGTCAACCGCCTCCTCGACGGTTTCGACGGACGGCTCACCAGCAGCAGGTGGGCAACGATCGCCGGATGCTCGGCCGACACCGCGCTGCGCGACATCACCGAACTGATCGGGCACGGCCTCCTGCGCAGGATGCCGGGAGGAGGACGGAGCACCGCCTGCGAAGTCGTCGACCTGCGCACGTCCGGCGAAACCTGAGTGCGTTGTCGATCCGGTCGAGCCGGAGCGTCGTTGTCGCAGGCCGGCGGGATGCTCCGCGTCGCATGTGCGCGCCGCCGACCGGCGGGGTTCGCTCTTTCGATGCAGATCGCGCCCCGGGTTCCGCGCCCGAGGGTCGAACGGTATCATCGCCGGGATTCGTCGATCACGGAGCCCCGCGATGCATCGTTCCAGCGCCATCCACCGGACCACCACGCGCGCAGTCGCGTGCCACCGCGCGCCGGCGCCACGTCGGGTTCACGCGTGAAGCTCACGATCGTCCCGGTCACGCCGTACCAGCAGAACTGTTCTCTCGTCGTGTGCACGCGGACGCTTCGCGCCGCGCTCGTCGATCCGGGCGGCGAGGTCGACCGCCTGCTCGCGGCGGTCACGCAAAGCGGCGCGACGCTCGAGAAAGTCCTCGTCACGCACGGCCACGTCGACCATTGCGGCGGCGCCGCCGAGGTCGCGGAGCGCACCGGCGTGCCGATCGAAGGCCCGCAACGCGAGGACGCGTTCTGGATCGACCGCCTGGACGAACAGGGCGCGAGCTTCGGGGTCCCGGGGGCGCGCTCGTTCACGCCCGACCGCTGGCTCGATGGGGGCGACGTCGCCACGGTCGGCGAGATTGCGTTCGACGTGCTCCACTGCCCCGGACACACGCCCGGACACGTCGTGTTCGCGTCGCGCGCCCATCGCATCGCACTGGTGGGCGACGTGCTGTTCGCGGGTTCGATCGGCCGCACCGACTTCCCGCGCGGCGACCACGACACGCTGATCCGCTCGATCACGACGCGCCTGTGGCCGCTCGGCGACGACATGCGCTTCGTGCCCGGCCACGGCCCGATGTCCACCTTCGGCGACGAGCGGCGCGACAATCCGTTCGTGGGCGACGATGCGCTCGCGCGCCCGCGCCGGGGTGCGATGGCCGCAGGCGGCTGAGCCTCGCCCGCGCGCATTCGACCCGTCGAATCGAGGTCGCCATGACCGACATGCTGGTGAAGCTCCGCGACCTGCCGCCGCTCGAGCCCGCGCTCGCGCAGGCGGCGTCGCGCGGCGTCGTGATCCGCCGCGCCCTCGCCCCCGAGAAGCCAATCGTGCTCGACTGGATGCGCGCGCACTTCGCGAGCTGGACCGCGGAGGTCGAGGTCACGTTCGCGCGCCTTCCGGTCGCGTGTTTCATCGCGCTGCGCGCAAATGAGATCCTCGGGTTCGCGTGCCACGACGCGATCGCGCCCGACTACTTCGGGCCGACCGGCGTCGCCGAATCCGCGCGCGGACAGGGATTGGGACGCGCGCTCGCCCTCGCCGCGATGCACGCGCTCGCGGCTCAGGGCTACGTCTACGCGATCGTCGGCGGCGTCGGTCCGGCCGCGTTCTACGAGAAGGCGTTCGGCGCGATCGCGATCCCCGGCTCCTCGCCGGGGATCTACGCGGGGATGCTGCGACCGACGCCTCCCTGACGCCTCGGAGCGGATCAGTGCACGGCCGGCGGCGGCGCGCCGATCCGCGCGAGGATCCTCCGCCCCCACCGTCCGTCGGGCTTCGCGACGAGCCGCTCGGCGAGGACGTGGCGTGCGAGCGACGTGCGCCTGGCACGCCACGCCGCGTCGATCAGCGTCAGCGTGATCACGTCGCGCTGCGCATGGCTCCCGCCGAAGCGATGCGCGATGTCGCGCACCGGCAGCATGAGGTCGACGGCCTCGTCGTGGCGTCCTCGGCCGTACGCCGCCACGGCGCGCGCGAGCGGCAGGCCGACGTCGCGCGTCATCGCCGCGTTCGTGTCCTGGCCTTCGGCGGCCTTCACCATGCGGCTGACGAGGCGATCGAGCGCGCCCGCGCGGCCGGCCGCGGAGAACGCGAGCGCGGCGTGCAGGTCGTTGAACGCGTAGAACCCGCCCTCGCCGTCGAGCTTCGCCTCCCACTCGTCGGCGACACCCTCGAAGCGGCCCCCGACGTCCGCGCCTTCGAGCTTCAGGCGCCACAGGAGCGCGGTGGCGTCGACGAGCGCGAGCAGCATCGGTGCCGGGCCGGGATGGATCGAACCGTCGTAGAGCGCGAGCACCTCGGCGTGCGCGCCCGCGTCGAGGTGGAAGAGCGCGAGGTGCCAGTAGTTGTGGAACGCGAAGCCGTTGTCCGGCGCCCAGTCGCGCTCGCGCGACCGGAGCCAGTCGACGCCGTCGTCGATGCGCCCCTGCATCTCCATCACGTGCGTCGCTGCGTGCACCGCCCAGCCGTCCGCGGGCTCGATCGCGAGCGCGGCGCGCGCGACGTCCTCGGCCTCGGGATACTGGTTCATCTCCTCGAGCCCGAACGCGTGCATGCCGAGCACGTACGAGTAGCCGGGAACCTCGCGCGACCAGTGCGGCAGCACGCGCGCGACACGGTTGCGCAGGTTCAGCGCGTCGCCGCGATAGAAGTCGAACAGGTGGCCGACCTGCAGGGCCACGGCGTCGCGCGGGAGGTCGGCGAGCACCGCGTCGATCGTGCGGCACCCTTCGTGCCACGAACCGCCCGCGAACTGCCGGGCCGCGGAGATGAGGCCCTGCTCCCGCGCGTTCGCATGCGACGCGTGCTTCTGCGCCTGGTCGATCGACTGCTCGATCGCGGGCGCGAACTGGCGCTCGGCGAAGGTGGCGAGCGCGAGCGCCTTCGTCGCATGACCCGCGACGAAGTCGGGCGACGCGGCGACCGCGAGGTCGAGCGTGGCGATCGGGTCGCCGACATAGCTCTGCAACTGGCGAACCGCGGTCTCGTAGTGGGCGAGCGCCTCCGGCGAGCCTTGGCTCACCGGGACGCCGCGCGCGTCGTGATGCTTCATGGTCGTTGCCTCTTGGAATCGGGTCTGTGTGGATCGGCCCTGCCCGGCGCCGGTGGCGCGTGCGGTGGCCGTCGGGGCATCGTCCGGACGCGGCGATCGCGCATCCGGACCGCGCGCTCGTGGCTGGCGTCCTTGCAGCCCTGCCGGTGACATGATGCGGCAAGCCGACCCGACCAGGGCGGCTCTCGCGCACGAATCCTCGCTCACCGGAGGGCGAATATTCGGCCGCGTTGTCGTACTCGCGGCGATCCCTCGAACCTGTCACGAGGACGCGCGCCCGCGCACGATCCCGCGCCGTAGCTCGGGCGCCGCGGGGAGCGCCCGGTCAGATGCCGAGGATCCTGGCGATGATCGACTTGGCGACGAACCCGATCATCCCGAACGCGAGCACGAAGAGCAGCACGAAGGTGCCGAGCTTCCCGGCCTTCGATTTCCGCGCGAGGTCGATGATGATGAACAGCATGTAGAGCATCAACGCCCCGACGCCGAACGTCATCCCGAACTCGGTGATCTGCTCCTCGGTGAGGCCGAACACGGCGTCGACTCACTCGCGCGGCGGCGCGCCGTCGGAGTCGACGGTGGCGCGGTACGCGCGCCAGCTCGCGTGCCCGATCACCGGGATCGTGATCGTGAATCCCGCGAAGAGCGTCGCGATCGACAGCGCGGTGAGGACCATGATGATCGCGGCCCACAGCGCCATCGCGACCGGGTTCGCGCCCACCGCGCGCAGGCTGGTGAGAAGCGCGGCAGAGAGATCGATGCGACGGTCGAGGAGCAACGGAACCGACACGACGGTGAGCGCGAACACCGCCGCGGCGCCGAGGCCGCCGGCGAGGATCCACAGCCAGAACAGGTTCGAGCTCTCGGAGAGCACGACGTGGCGCAGGAAGCCGTCGAGACCGACGATCGGCTGCTTCACGAAGATCGCGACGAAGACCGCCGACACGAGCACCCAGGCGGTCGCCGCCGACGCGAGTCCCACGCCCATCCAGACGAGCGGACGAGTGCCGCGCTTCCATGCGTCGATCGCCTGCGCGAGGTTGGGCCGTTCGCCGCGGTCGAGCCGCCGCGAGATTTCGTAGAGGCCGGTCGCGAGGATCGGGGCGATCAGCACGAACCCCGAGAACGCGCCGGGCAGGATCGGCCAGAATCGCAGCGCGATCGCCGCGATCGCGAGGCCGGCGAAGGTGACGACGAGTCCGTGGAAGAGGCTCGGGCCGAACGCGCGCGTGAAGTCGCTCCAGCCCTCCGCGAGCCAGCGGAACGGCGCGCCGACCGGCACCGCGCGAACCGGCAGGGCATCGTCGTCGTGGACGGAATCCAGGTGGCTGGGTGGGGGCATCGTCGGCAAATCGCTCAATGGGGTCAGACTCCATTGAAACCCGAGAGATCTGGCACCCGATCAATGGAGTCTGACCCCATTGATGCGTGACCCCATTGATGAACAACGGGGCCAAGCCCCGCTGGCGCGGTCAGTGACTCGGACGGCCCACCGGGGCTCCCGACCCGCCTACGAGGAAGTCGAGATCGACGCCCTGATCGGCCTGCTGCACGGTGTCGCAGTAGAGGCGGACCCAGCCGCGCTCGGTGTGCGGCTTCGGTGCCTTCCACTTCGCGCGGCGCTTGGCGAGCTCGGCATCGGACACGTGCAGCACCAGCTTGCGCTTGGCGACGTCGAGTTCGATCGTGTCTCCGGTCTGCACCAGCGCGAGCGGGCCGCCGACGGCGGCCTCGGGCGAGGTGTGCAACACGACGGTGCCGTACGCGGTGCCCGACATGCGCGCGTCCGAGATGCGCACCATGTCGGTCACGCCTTGCTTGAGGAGCTTCGCCGGCAGCGCGAAGTTGCCGACCTCGGGGAAGCCGGGGTAGCCCTTCGGCCCGCAGTTCTGCAGCACCAGGATGTCGTCGGCCTTCACGTCGAGCTTCGGGTCGTCGATGCGGCGGTGCAGATCGTCGATGTCGCTGAACACGACGGCGCGGCCCTTGTGCCGCATGAGCTTCGGGGTCGCGGCGGAGGGCTTCAGCACCGCGCCGGTCGGCGCGAGATTGCCGCGCAGCACCGCGATGCCGCCTTGCGGCTTGAACGGCTTGCCGATCGGCGTGATGACGGCCTCGTTGTAGTTCTTCGCCTCGCGGCAGTTGTCCCAGATCGACCGGCCGTTGACGGTGAGCGCCTTCTTGTGGATGTACCGCTCCAGTTCGCGGATCACGACCGGCAGTCCGCCCGCGTAGTAGAAATCCTCCATCAGGTAGCGGCCCGACGGCATCAGGTTGACGAGGCAGGGGATCTCGCGGCCGAGCCTATCCCAGTCGTCGAGCGTCATCTTCACGCCGATGCGGCCCGCGATCGCCAAGAGGTGCACGACGGCGTTGGTCGATCCACCGATCGCGCCGTTCACCATGATCGCGTTCTCGAACGCCTCGCGCGTGAGGATCTTCGACATGCGCAGGTCCTCGCGCACCATCTCGACGATGCGCCTCCCGGTCAGGCGACAGAGCACCTTGCGTCGCGAATCGACCGCGGGAATCGCGGCATTGGTCGGCAGCGCCATGCCGAGCGACTCGACCATCGACGCCATCGTCGACGCGGTCCCCATCGTCATGCAATGGCCGGCCGAGCGCGATTGGCAGGCTTCGGCCTCCGGCATGTCCTCCTCCTTGAACTCGCCGGTCTTCAGCATCGCCGTCAACTGCCAGGTCAGGGTGCCGGACCCGACGTCCTGCCCGCGGAACTTGCCGTTCAGCATCGGACCGCCGGAGATCCCGATCGTCGGCAGGTCGCAGGACGCCGCACCCATCAGGAGCGACGGCGTCGTCTTGTCGCAGCCCATCATCAGCACGACGCCGTCGAACGGGTTCGCGCGGATCGACTCCTCGACGTCCATCGACGCCTGGTTGCGGTAGAGCATCGCGGTCGGACGCATCACCGGCTCGCCCAGGCTCATCACCGGGAATTCGAGCGGGAACCCGCCGGCCTCGAGCACGCCGTACTTGATGTGCTCGGCCAGTTCGCGGAAATGCGCGTTGCACGGCGTCACCTCGGACCAGGTGTTGCAGATGCCGACCACCGGCCTGCCGATGAAGAGGTCGTGCGGGAAGCCCTGGTTCTTCATCCACGAGCGGTGGACGAAATCGTCGCGGTCGCCGCTGTTGAACCAGCCTTCGGAACGGAGCTTCCGTGGGGACGTCTTCGGCTTCTTCATCGGATCGGATTCCCTGGTTGGATTCGCCGGATGCGCGCCGCGCCGGCGCACCGCCGCGGTCGGGGCCGCGGCGCAGGCAACTACATGACCGCACCCACGTACCACGGCACGAACTCGTTCTGCCCGTAGCCGTGGATCTCGCTCTTCGTCCGCTGGCCGGAGCAGGTCGCGAGCATCAGCTCGAAGAGCTTCTCGCCCACGCCTTCGATCGTCGCGTTGCCGTCGGCGATCTCGCCGGCGTTGAGATCCATGTCCTCTTCCTGCTTCACCCACAGCGGGGTGTTGGTCGAGATCTTGAGCGAAGGCGACGGCGCGCAGCCGTAGGCCGAGCCGCGCCCGGTCGTGAAGCAGATGAGGTTCGCGCCGCCAGCGACTTGTCCGGTCGCGGACACCGGGTCGTAGCCCGGCGTGTCCATGTAGACGAAGCCCTTCGCGGTCACCGGCTCCGCGTACTCGTAGACGTCGACGAGATTGGTCGTGCCGCCCTTCGCGACCGCGCCCAGGCTCTTCTCGAGGATCGTGGTGAGTCCGCCGGCCTTGTTGCCCGGCGACGGGTTGTTGTTCATCTCGCCTTCCTCGCGCGCGGTGTACGCCTCCCACCAGCGGATGCGCCCGACGAGCTTCTCGCCGACCGCGCGCGACACCGCGCGCCGGGTCAGCAGATGCTCGGCGCCGTAGATCTCGGGCGTCTCGGACAGGATCGCGGTGCCGCCGTGGCGCACCAGAAGATCGACCGCGGCGCCCAACGCCGGGTTGGCGGTGATGCCCGAGTAGCCGTCCGAACCGCCGCATTGGAGCCCGACGACGATGTTCGACGCGGCGACGGTCTCCCGCTTGACCGCGTTCGCGTGCGGCAGCATCTCCTCGATCATCGCGACGCCGCGCGCCACCGTCTTCGCGGTGCCGCCGGTGTCCTGGATGCTGAACGTGCGCATCAGCGGGCCTTCCGCGAGCCCGGTCGCGCCGAGGAGCGAGCTGATCTGGTTCGCCTCGCAGCCGAGCCCGACGATCAGCACGCCGGCGAAGTTGGCGTGGCGGGCGTAACCCGCGAGCGTGCGCCGCAGGAGCTTCATGCCATCGCCGTGCGTGTCCATCCCGCAGCCCGAGCCGTGGGTCAGCGCGACGACGCCGTCGACGTTCGCGAATCGGCCATCGCCGTTCGCGAGCGCGCCGCGCGTGACGGTGTCCGCGATCGCCCGCGCGACGGTCGCCGAGCAATTCACCGTGGACAGGATGCCGAGGTAGTTGCGCGTCGCGACCCGCCCGTCGGCGCGGACGATGCCCTGGTACGTCGCCGGGCGGTCGACGTAGCGCGTCGGCGTCGCGTCGGCCCCGAACGCGTAGTCGCGGTCGAAGCTCCCCATCGCGAGATTGTGGAGATGCACGTGCTCGCCCGGCGCGATGTCGCGCGAGGCGAAGCCGATCACCTGGTTGTAGCGCCGGACCGGCGCGCCTTTCGCCAGCGCGCGCGTGGCGACCTTGTGCGCGGGGGGCACGAGGCCCGCGACCGTCACGTTCTCGTCGATCAGGCGCGTGCCGCCGACGAGCTGCTGGCGCGCGATGACGACGTCGTCGTCCGGATGCAACCGGATCGTGAGCGAGGCTTGCTCGAGCATCGCAGACTCCTCTACGAGCGCACGGACGCGCGCGCGACCGCGAGGCGGTCGATCGCGGCGCCGTCCCACTCGATGCCGAGGCCCGGCGCCGACGGCGCCAGCGCGTGGCCGTCGCGCACCTGCATGCGCGAGGACGTGATCGCGTCGAGCTGGGGAATGTACTCGACCCACGCGCCGTTGGGCACCGCGGCGACCAGCGAGACGTGGAGCTCCATCAGGAAGTGCGGGCACACCGCCACGTTGAACGCCTCCGCGAGGTGCGCGACCTTGAGCCAGGGCGTGATGCCGCCGATGCGCGCGCAGTCGACCTGCACGATCGAGCAGGCGCCGCGCTCCAGATATTCGCGGAAGTGCGACGGATGGTAGATCGACTCGCCGACCGCGATGGGCATCGGCGCCTTCGCCGCGAGTTCGACGTGTCCGCCGAGGTCCTCCGCCGGCAGCGGCTCCTCGAACCAGGCGAGGCCGAGCGGTGCGTACGCGTGCGCGCGGCGCAGCGCCTCGGACACGGTGAACGCTTGGTTCGCGTCGACCATGACCTCGAAGGCGTCGCCCACCGCCTCGCGCACCGCCGCGAGCCGGCGGACGTCCTCGGCGATCGACGGCTTGCCGACCTTGAACTTGGCGCCGAGGAAGCCCTGCGCCTTGGCCTCGCGCGCCTCGTCGACGATCTGCGCCTGAGAGTGGTGCAGCCATCCGCCCTCGGTCGTGTAGACCGGGATCGCGTCCTTCGCGCCGCCGGCGCATTTCCACAGCGGCTCGTTCGCCCGGCGGCACTTCAGGTCCCAGAGCGCGGTGTCGATCGCGGCGAGCGCGAGCGCGGTGATCGCTCCCACCGCGGTCGCATGGGTGTGGAAGAAGAGGTCCTTCCACAGCCGTTCGACCTCCGCCGGGTCGCGACCGAGGAGCCGCGGCGCCAGGTGGTCGCGCAGCAGCGCGACGACCGACGATCCGCCGGTGCCGATCGTGTAGGAGTAGCCGGTGCCGACCGCGCCGTCGTCGCAGGTGATGCGCACGATCGGCGTCTCCTGTTTGACGAACGACTGGATCGCGTCGGTGCGCACCACCTTCGGCGGCAGGTCGACCTGCAGGATCTCGACGTGCTCGATGGTCGCCATCGCGGGATCCTATCGATAGAACAGCGTCGGCAACCACAGCGAGATGGCCGGCACGTAGGTGAGCAGCAGCAGGCACAGGAGCAGCGGCACGAGCCACGGCAGGATCGCCACCGTCGTGCGTTCGAGCGACATTCGCGCCACGCGCGCCAGGACGAACAGGACGATGCCCATCGGCGGGTGCAGCAGGCCGATCATCAGGTTCAGCACGACGATGAGGCCGAAATGCACCGGGTCGATGCCGAGCTGCTGGACCACCGGCATCAGCACCGGGACCGCGATCAGGATCGCCGCGGTCGGCTCGAGGAAGCAGCCGATGAAGAGCAGCAGCAGATTGACGAGCAGCAGGAACACCCACGGCGTGTGCGTGAACGACAGCGTCCAGGCGGTGACGGCGTCGGTGACGCGCGTGGCCGTCAGGAGCCAGCCGAAGATCGACGCGGCGGCGACGATGAAGAGCACGGTCGCCGTGGTCTCGACGGTGTCCATCGAGACCTTGATCAGGAGCTTGAACGGCAGCGTGCGGTACCAGACGAGACCGAGGAAGAGCGCCCACAGCGACGCGGCCACCGCGCCCTCGGTCGGCGTGAAGATGCCGGTCACCATTCCGCCGATCAGGAGGATCGGCGTGATGATCGGCAGCACCGCCTCGAACTTCCACTTCCAGTCGGCGGCGAACAGCGCGACCATCGACACCGCGACCGCGAGCGCCGGATTGAGGCCCGCCTTGATGAGGAGCCAGATCGACACCGGCCAGGCGACCACGACGACGAGTTCGACCGCCGCCTTGCCGACGCGCGGCCAGTGGAACTTGATGTCGGCGCCCCAGTTGTTCTTGTGGGCGAAGTACGCCACCGTTGCCATCATCGCGGCCGTCATCACCAGGCCGGGAACGATGCCCGCCAGGAAGAGCTGGCCGATCGACACGTTGGCGACCATCCCGTAGATCACGAACGGCAGCGACGGCGGAATGATCGGCCCGAGCGTCGCCGACGCCGCGGTGACGCCGACCGCGAACTCCTTCGAGTAGCCGTGGTCGCGCATCGCCTTGATCTCGATCGTGCCGAGACCGGCGGCGTCGGCGATCGCGGTGCCCGACATGCCGGCGAAGATCACCGAGCCCAGGATGTTGACGTGGCCCAGGCCACCCTTCATCCAGCCGACCAGCGCGAGCGCGAAGTTGTAGATGCGGTTGGTGATGCCGGCGTTGTTCATCAGGTTGCCGGCGAGGATGAAGAACGGCACCGCCAGCAGCGGAAAGCTGTCGATCCCGCTGATCATCCGGTGCACGACGACCATCGACGGCGTGTTGCCGGTGATCCAGATGTAGACGAGCGCGGAGCCCGCCATCGCGATGGCGACCGGGATTCCGCTCACCATCAGCGCGAGGAACGACGTCAACAGCGCGCTCATCGCCTGCCCCGCGTGTCGCAACGAAGGCGGACCAGCGCGCCGACGGGCCGCCCCGAGGCGCGCGCCCCCCGTGGGGGGGAGGCGCGCGAAGCACGTGTCGGGGGGGACGTCATTCTATGGTCTCCTCGATCAGCATCTCCGGCCGCTCGAGCACCGACCATCCGCGCCGCCAGTTCTCGATCATGACCTGGACCGCGCGGATCGCGGCAGCCGCGAACGCGACGACGCAGACGCCGTAGATGATGTTCATCGGGAGGTCGATGATCGTCATCTGCAGGCTGCCCATCCGACCCATCATCTCGATGGTCAGCACGACGCAGATCGCGAAGAACGCGACCCGCAGGACGTCGATGGTCGTGGACAGGATGCGCCCGAGCTTCGCCGGGATGAGGCGGTAGACGAAGTCGACGTGGATGTGCCGCGTGCGCCGCGTCGCGGCGGCGATGCCGATGAACACCGTGCAGATGAGGAGGTAGCGCGAGATCTCCTCGGTCCAGGACGCGGAATCGTTGAGCGCGTACCGGGTGAAGAACTGGTAGAACACGCACAGGCCGAGCAGCCAGAAGAAGGCGAGCGACACCCAGTCCTCGATCACGTAGTGGCCGAGGTCGATCGGGGCGTCGGTCGCGTGGAAGTGGCCCTCGTCGTCGAGGACGGGCGTTCCCGTCGTCGACGCGGGCGTCGGGTCGTTCATCGCATGTTCCTCCCGCGCAGTGCCGGCGGCGACGCGGGGCGCGCCGGTGCGCGTCCCACGCCGCCGCCGCGATGCCTACTTGATGGCGACGATCTTGTCGTAGTCGGAGCGCGAGAAGCCCATCGACTCCGGCGTCGAGGTCTTCAGCACCGCATCGACGAAGCTCTGCCGGTTCACCGGAGTGACGGCGAGACCCTTCTTCTTGAACTCGTCGACCAGCTGCCCTTCACGCTTCTTGATCTGCGCGGTGGCCCGGGCGGCGGCTTCGCGGGTGACCTCGGTGAAGATCTGCTTCTCCTGCGGAGTGAGCTTGTTCCAGACGTGGGGCGCGATCTGCGTGGTGAGCCCGTCGACGATGTGGCCGGTCAGCATGATCGCCTTCTGGACCTCGTAGAACTTCTTCGCCTCGATCGTCGTCAGCGGGTTCTCCTGTGCGTCCACCGTGCCGGTCTGCAGCGCGAGGTAGACCTCCGCGAACGCGATCGGCGTCGGGTTCGCGCCGCAGGCCTTCGGCGTCGCCATGTAGCTCGGGACGTCGGGCACGCGGATCTTCAGTCCCTTCATGCCGGCGCAGTCGGTGAACGGCTTCTGCGCGGTCACGTGGCGCGCGCCGTAGTACGTGTACGCGGTCATCTGGATGCCGGTCTTCTTGCGGAACTCCTCGACCATCTCGGCGAACACCGGGCTCTTCGAGTAGGCGAGCAGGTGGTCGGCGTCGCGGAAGATGAACGGGTAGTAGGCGATGCCCAGGCGCGGGTAGCTGCGCGCGGCGAACGACGGGCCGCTGATGATCATGTCGACCGTGCCGAGCGCCAGCCCCTGGTTGATGTCGGTCTCCTTGCCGAGCGACGACGCGGGGAACACCTCGATGTCGAACTTGCCGTTGGTGCGCTTCTTGATCTCGGCCGCCGCCCACACCGATTCGGTGTGATACGGCTCCGAGGTCTCGTAGACGTGCGCCCACTTGAGTTTCTGCTGCGCGGCCGCCGGGCCGCTCGCGACGATCGCCGCCACGGCGATGAGCGCCAACTTCGACCTGAACTGGAATGACATGCTTCCTCCTGACGATGGGTCGGTCGCGCGTGCCCGCGCGCCGGTGTTGGACGACGCTACGGTGCTTCGTTCGATCAGGCGCAGACCACCTGCACCTTGGTGCTGCGATGCTTGTCCGCCGCGGCCGCGAACGCGGCCACCGCGTCCTTCAGAGGGTACTGCCCCGAAAGCAGCGGGCCGACGTCGACCCGGCGCGAGGACAGCGTCTCGACGGCCCAGTCGAACTCGATGCCCCAGCGGAACGCGCCGCGCAGGTCGATCTCCTTCGCCATCACCTCGTTGACGACGAACGGCAGCGGCTCGTGCGGCAGCGTGCCGACCTGCACGACGGCGCCGCCGCGCTTCACCGCGCCGACGCAGGTGACGAGCGCCCGGAAGTTGCCGGACACCTCGAAGCAGACGTCGAACTGCGGCGCGGCGAGCCTCGCGCCCTCGCGATCCGCGCGAACGGCGACGTCGGCGCCCACGCGGAGCGCCTGCGCGAGCGGGCGGTCGAGGACGTCGCTCACCGTGACCTTGCTCGCCCCGGCGAGCCGCGCCGCCATCACGGTCAGGCATCCGATCGTCCCCGCGCCGGTGACGAGCACCGACTTGCCCAGGAGCGGTCCGCCGCGGTTCACCGCGTGGAGGCCGACGGCGAGCGGCTCCGCGAACGCGAGTTCGCCCAGCGTCACGTCACCCGCCACCGGGTAGCACTGGCGCTCGCCCAGCACGAACCGCTCGCGGAACATCCCCTGCGCATGCGGAAACACGCTCGCGCTGCCGAGGAAGCGCATCGCGGAGCAGAGCTGCTCGCGGCCCTCGCGGCAGCCTTCGCAGCGTCCGCAGGCGTGCGACGGCGAGACCGCGACCTTGTCGCCCGGCTTGACGCGCGTGACGCCCTCCCCGACCGCCTCGACGATCGCGGACGCCTCGTGCCCGGGAATCAGCGGTTCGCGCACCACGAAGCTGCCGTTGCGCCCGTCCTGGTAGTAGTGGAGGTCCGACCCGCAGATGCCGCCTGCGCCGAGCCGGAGCAGCACTTCGCCCGGCCCCGGCGACGGCTCGGGCATCGCGTCGATGCGCAGGTCTTCTTTCGCGTGGATGCGGGCGGCGAGCATCGTTCGTCCTCCGGGTTCGCGGCGGCGGATCGCGCTACTGCAGCGCGTCCCAGCCCTTGCTGAACCGCTTGTAGGCCTGGTTCAAGTGCCGCTGCATGGCGGCACGCGCGCCGGCCGGGTCGCGCGTCGCGATCGCCTTCAGCACCGTCCGGTGCTCGGCCATCGCCGCGACCCACAGTTCCGGCGAGTCGTAGTGGTGCTCCAGTTGCTGGTAGAGCGGGCCGGTGCGCTCGTCCCACAGGAGCTTCACGACCTGGACCAGCGCGCCGTTGCCGGTGGCCTCGGCGATGCGGAGGTGGAACACGCGGTCGGACGCCAACGGCTGACGGCCCTCGCGCCGCTCGCGCTCCATCTCGTCGATCGAGTCCTCGATCGCCGCGACCTGCGCCTTGCGCGCGGACTTCGCCGCGAGCGCAGCGCACTCGCCTTCGATCACGTAGCGCGCGCGCAACAGTTCGAACGGTCCCGCGGTCGCGTCGTTCGCCGCCGGCACGTCGCCCGCGCCGCCCGGTGCGAGCACGTAGATGCCCGAGCCGATGCGCACCTCGACCAGGCCCTCGACCTCGAGTGCGATCAGCGCCTCGCGCACCGACGGCCGCGACACGCCGAGCTGCTTCGCAAGGTCGCGTTCGGGCGGCAGCCGCGAGCCCGGCGGAAACTCGCCCGACCGGATGAGGCCGCGAATCTGGTCGGCGATCTGCCGGTACAGCCGGCGGGGCTCGATACTCTGGAAAGGCATGCGAAGGCGGTTCGGGGCGACCGGCCCGGTGGCCGAGCGGTCGGTCGTGAAGGCTAGACCGTCCCCGCAAACTGGTCAACCGGTATTACCAATTCGGCCTGACGCGGGCTACAATGCGCACCCCGGACCGCTCACGGCGGCCCGCGTCCGCGACACCTCATGTCCGCCACGACGATCGCCCGCATCCGCGCCACGCCGGTCACGGTCCCGCTCGAGGCCCCGCTGCGCCACAGCAACGGCGCGCACTGGGGCCGCTTCGTGCGCACGATCGTCGAGGTCGAGACCGCCGACGGCTACGTGGGCCTGGGCGAGATGGGCGGAGGCGGCGAGGACGCGACGCGCGCGTTCGCCGCGCTCGAGGGCACGCTCGCCGGCCACGACGCGTTCGCGCTCGAGGCGCTGCGCCTCAAGATCTGCAATCCGACCGCCTCCCTCTACAACAACCGCACGCAACTGCACGCGGCGATCGAGTTCGCCTGCCTCGACATCATCGGGAAGAAGCTCGGCATCCCGGTGTGCGATTTCCTCGGTGGACGGCTCCACGACCGCGTCGCCTTCGCGAGCTACCTCTTCTTCCGCTACGCGAACCCGGCCACCGGCCGCGGCGAGGTGCGAACGCCGGAGCAACTCGTCGCGCACGCGCGCGAACTGAAGGCGAAGCACGGCTTCACCTCGCACAAGCTCAAGGGCGGCGTGTTCGCGCCCGCGCACGAGCTCGCCTGCTACCGCGCGGTCGCGCAGGCGCTGCCCGGCGAAGGGCTGCGCTACGACCCGAACGGCGCGCTGTCGTTCGACGACGCCGTGCACTTCGGCCGGGCGATCGAGGAACTCCGCAACGACTACTACGAGGATCCGGTCTACGGCATCGCGCCGATGCGCGCGCTGCGCGACTTCGTGCGCATTCCGCTCGCGACGAACACGATCGTCGTCAACTTCGAGCAGCTCGCGGCCAACGCGATGACGCGGGCGGTCGACGTGATCCTGCTCGACACGACCTTCTGGGGCGGCATCCGGCCCTGCATCAGGGCCGCGGGGGTGTGCGAGACGCTCGGCATGCAGGTCGCGGTGCACAGCTCGGGCGAACTCGGCATCCAGCTCGCGACGATGCTGCACCTGGGCGCCGTGCTGCCGAACCTGGGCTACGCGGCGGACGCCCACTACCACCACCTCGCCGACGACGTGATCGTCGGCGGACCGATGCGTTACGCAGGCGGAGCGATCCGCGTGCCGGAAGGCCCCGGCCTCGGCGTCGAGCTCGACCGCGACAAGCTCGCGCGCTACCACGAGCTCTTCCGCGAGCTGGGCGGCTACCCCTACGACCGCGACCCCGGAAGGCCCGGCTGGTTCGCGCACGTGCCGAACCGCGACTTCGCCGATCCCGCCGACGCGAGCATTCCCTCGCTCGGCCATTGACCCGCCTTCCCCCCACGAGGAACCCGAACACCATGAATGGACGACTCGCCGGCAAGACGGCGTTCGTGACCGCCGCCGGACAGGGCATCGGTCACGCCTCCGCGATCGCGATGGCGCGCGAAGGCGCGAAGGTGATCGCCACCGACGTGAACCCGAAACTCGTCGCCGCGATGGCGGGCATGCCGGGCATCGACGCCCGCGTGCTCGACGTGCTCGACGACGCCGCGGTGCGGCGGATGCTGGGCGAGCTGCCGCCGCTCGACGTGATGTTCAACTGCGCCGGGTGGGTCCACCACGGCAGCGTGCTCGATTGCACGCCGAAGGACTGGGACGCGAGCTTCGCGCTCAACGTGCGCTCGATGTACATCGCGATCCAGGCGGCGTTGCCGAAGATGCTCGAGCACCACCGGACCACCGGGCGCTGGGTCAGCATCATCAACATGGCGAGCGTCGCCGGGTCGATCAAGGGCATTCCCAACCGCTTCGCCTACGGCGCGTCGAAGGCCGCGGTGATCGGGCTGACCAAGGCGGTCGCCGCCGACTTCGTGCAGAAGGGCATCCGCTGCAACTCGATCGCGCCGGGCACGGTGGACACGCCCTCGCTCGGCGAGCGCATCGGCGCGTTCGCCGATCCGGTGGAGGCGCGCAGGATGTTCGTCGCGCGCCAGCCGGTGGGCCGCCTCGCGACGGCCGAGGAGATCGCGCCGGTCGTCGTGTTCCTCGCCTCCGACGAAAGCGCGTTCGCGACCGGCAACTGCTACTCGGTCGACGGCGGCATGACGATCTGACCCACGAAGCGGGGCGGCGTGGACGCCCCGCACCTGTACGGTTACCAAAGGAGACGGCATGAAGCTCGTACGCTATGGTCCCGCCGGGAAGGAGAAGCCCGGACTCGTCGACGCCGACGGCAAGCTGCGCGACCTGTCGCGCAAGGTGGCCGACATCAACCCCGACGCGCTGTCGGACGCCTCGCTCGCGAAGCTCCGCAAGCTCGATCCGAAGAAGCTGCCGCTCGTGAAGGGCAAGCCGCGGATCGGCGCGTGCGTCGCCGGTTCCGGCAAGTTCATCGCGATCGGGCTCAACTTCATCGACCACGCGAAGGAAACCGGCTCGCCGATTCCCGAGCATCCGATCGTGTTCTTCAAGACGACCGACTGCATCGTCGGCCCGAACGACCCGGTGATGCAGCCGAGGGATTCGACCCAGCTCGACTACGAGGTCGAACTCGGCATCGTCATCGGCCGGCGCGCGCGCTACGTCGAGGAGAAGGACGCGCTGCGCCACGTGGCCGGCTACTGCGTGATGAACGACGTCTCGGAGCGCGACTTCCAGATCCGCAAGGGCGGAGGCCAGTGGAGCAAGGGCAAGGGCTGCGACACCTTCGGCCCGATCGGCCCCTGGCTCGTGACCCGCGACGAGATCCGCGACGTGCAGAACCTCGGGATGTGGCTCGACGTGAACGGCGAGCGGCGGCAGACCGGCAACACGCGCACGATGATCTTCGGTGTCGCGAAGCTCGTCGCCGATGTCTCGAAGTACATGACGCTGCAGCCGGGCGACCTCATCACCACCGGCACGCCGCCGGGCGTCGCGCTCGGCATGAAGCCGCCGGTGTGGCTGAAGCCGGGGGACACGGTCACGCTGGGGATCGACGGGCTGGGGACGCAGTCCCAGCGGATCGTGCCGTTCAAGCTGCGGCGGTAGCGGGGCCACCGTCGAACGGACGGGAGCGTCGCGCCCGTCCGTCTCGCGCCAGCGCGCTCCGAGCGTCGCCCGCGACCGGCCATCGACGCGGCGAGGCACCCGAGGACCACGGCACGGGCTCGCTATACTTGCGCCATGGCACTCCTCCCGCCCCTCGACGACGCCGCGCTGGGCCCCGAGGCCCGCGCCGTGTTCGCCGACATCCGGGCGACGCGCGCCACCGACTTCGTCGGCGACTTCTGGCGCGTGCTCGCGAACGACCCGCCGACGCTCGCGCGCGTGTGGTCGTCGGTGAAGGAGGTGATGGCGCCGGGCGCGCTCGACCCGCTCGTCAAGGAACTCGTCTACATCGCGGTGTCGGCGACCAACAACTGCAGCTACTGCATGCACTCGCACACCGCGGCGGCGCGCGCGAAGGGCATGAGCGAAGCCCAGTTCCGCGAGCTGATGGCGGTGGTCGCGCTGGCGAATCAGACCAACGCGCTCGCGAACGGCTACCGCATCGATGTCGACGACCGCTTCCGCGCACCGCTGCGCTGACCCGACGATGATTCGCCGATGACGCCCGATGGTACGGCGGTGGAGGTCGAGCGCGCGGACCCGCTCTTCCCCGAGATCGAGCCCTTCGCGTCCGGGCGACTCTCGGTCGATCCGCGGCACACGCTCTACTGGGAGGAGTGCGGCAATCCGGACGGTGTGCCGATCGTCTTCCTGCACGGCGGGCCGGGCGGCGGGTGCCTGCCGCATCACCGCCGGTTCTTCGACCCGGCGTTCTGGCGCATCGTGCTCGTCGACCAGCGCGGCGCGGGGCGCTCGACGCCGGTGGCGGAGATCGCCGACAACACGACCTGGCACCTCGTCGCCGATCTCGAACGCCTCCGCTCGCAACGCCGCATCGAGCAATGGGCGCTGTTCGGCGGCTCGTGGGGATCGACGCTCGCGCTCGCCTACGCCGAGGCGTTCCCCGAACGTTCGACCGGCCTCGTGCTGCGCGGGGTGTTCCTCGCGTCGGCGGACGAGATCGACTGGTTCATCCGCGGCATGGGACGGTTCTTCCCCGAGGCGCACATGCGCTTCGCGTCGTTCCTGCCCGCCGGCGAGCGTTCCGACCTGCTCGCCAGCTACCATCGGCGGCTCGTCGATCCCGACCCCGCGGTCCACGGTCCCGCGGCCGCGGCGTGGGACGCCTACGAGAGCGACTGCTCGACGCTGCTGCCGCGCACCGACGCCCCCCCCGCGCTGGAGAGCGACACGGTCGCGCTCGCCATCGCGCGCATCGAGGCGCACTACTTCGTGCACCAGGGCTTCCTCGCCGGAGGCGAACTCCTCGGCAACCTGCACCGAATCGCGCACCTCCCCTGCACGATCGTGCAGGGACGCTACGACGTCGTCTGCCCGCCGTCGACCGCGCACGCGCTCGCGCGCGCCTGGCCGTCGGCCGAACTCGTGATGGTGGCCGATGCGGGACACTCGGTGCGCGAGCCCGGCATCGCGCGGGAACTCGTCGCCGCCGTCGAGCGGCTGCGGCGGCGGCTGTCGCCCTGACCTTCGCTTCGTGACCGCGCGCCCGCAACCCGCCGCGCCGTCTTCCAACGACCGCTGGGTCGCGCGGAGCTTGGCCGCCGTCTGGCACCCCTGCACGCAGATGAAGGCGCACGAGTCGCTGCCGCTCGTGCCCCTCGCGCGCGCGCGCGGCGTCTGGCTCGAGGACTTCGACGGCAGGCGCATCCTCGACGCGGTGTCGTCGTGGTGGGTGAACCTGTTCGGCCACGGCGAGCCGCGCATCCGTGCCGCGATCGAGGCGCAACTCGGCGAACTCGAGCACGCGATGCTCGCGGGTTTCACCCACCGTCCGGCGGTCGAACTGGCGGAGCGGCTCGCCGCCCTCGCCCCGGGCACGCTGGGCCACGCGTTCTTCGCCTCCGACGGCGCGTCCGCCACCGAGATCGCGCTCAAGATGAGCGCGCACTCCTGGCGCAACGCGGGGCGGCCGGGCAAGTGCCGCTTCGCGTGCCTTCGGGGCAGCTACCACGGCGAAACGCTCGGTGCGCTGTCGGTCACCGACGTCGCGATCTTCCGCGACGCCTACGCGCCGCTCTTGCGCGAGCCGATCATCGTGCCGACGCCGGACAGCCGCCTGGCGCGCGACGGGCGCACGGCTGCCGATGTCGCGCGCGAGGCCGGCGACGCGCTCGAGGCCTGTCTCGCCGCGAACCACGAATCGCTCGCGGCGCTGATCGTCGAGCCGCTGGTGCAGGGCGCCGCCGGGATGGTGATGTACGACGCGAGCTACCTCGCTCGCGCGCGTGAGCTTTGCACCCGCTACGGCGTCCACCTGATCGCCGACGAGATCATGACCGGCTTCGGCCGCACCGGTACGATGTTCGCCTGCGAGGCGGGGGGCATCATGCCCGACCTCATGCTGCTGTCGAAGGGCATCACCGGCGGCTTCCTGCCGCTCGCCTGCGTGCTGGCGAGCGACGCGATCTACGAGGCGTTCTACGACGACGATGTCGCGCGCGCCTTCCTGCACTCGCACTCCTACACCGGCAACCCGCTCGCCTGTCGCGCCGCGCTCGCGGTGCTCGACGTCTTCCGCGACGACTACGTGATCGAGGCCAACCGCGCGAAGGCGTCGCGCTGGGACGCGCTGGCGGCGCCGCTCGCCGCGCACCCGAAGGTCCGCGATTTCAGGCGCCGAGGCATGATCATTGCATTCGAAGTCGATGCCGACAGACCCGACGCCGCCCGCCGCGCGCTCACGGCGGGACTCGAGCGCGGCATCCTGCTGCGCCCGATCGGCCGGACCGTGTACTTCATGCCCCCCTACGTCATCGCCGACGACGAGTTCGCGCTGCTGGTCGAGCGGACCGGCGAGGTCGTCCACGCCTTGTGAGGTCGCGCGCCTGCCTGCTGGCGGCGCTCCTGCTCCCGCTCGCGACGTGGGCGGCGCCGCCGCGCGAGATCGCGCGCGCGTTCACCGAGCGCGGCGTGCCGATGCCGGGCGTGGCGATCGTCGTGCAGGAAGCCGGCGCGTTGAAGCCGCTGTTCACCCACCAGCCCGACGTGGCGATGAGCCCCGGCTCGGTGATGAAGCTCGTCACCACGTTCGCCGCGCTCGAAGTGCTCGGCCGCGACCATCGCTGGCGCACCGACGCCTACCTCGACGGGACCCTCGCGGACGGCACGCTCGACGGCAACCTCGTCCTCGTCGGGGGCGGCGACCCGAAGATCACGCTCGAGCAATGGGACGCGTTCGTCGCGTCGCTGCGCGACGCCGGGCTCGCGGAGATCACCGGCGACCTCGTGCTCGACCGCAGCCTGTTCGGGCTGCCGCCGCACGATCCCGGAGCGTTCGACGGCGAGCCGCTCCTGCCCTACAACGTCGGCCCCGACGCGCTGCTCGTGAACTTCAAGGCGATCCGGTTCCGCTTCGAACCCGGCGTCGAGGGCGCGTCGGTGAGCGTCGCGGCCGACCCGGCGCTGCCGCAGGTCGCGATCGGCCAGTCGCCGACGCCGGTCGACGGGCCCTGCGGCAACTGGCGCGAGTCGGTGCAGGCCGCGTGGATCCTGCAATCGGGCGCGGCAGCGGCGTCGTTTCCCGGCCGCTACCCGCGCGACTGCGGCGCGCGCGACTGGTACGTCGCGCCGCTCGACCACCCGAACTACGTGCATGGCGCGTTCATGGCCGCGTTCGGCGCCACCGGCGGCCGGTTCGGCGGCGCCGTGCGCGAAGGTCATCCTCCGCCGGGCGCCACGCCGTTCGTGACGCTCCTCTCGCCGCCGCTCTACGAGATCGTGCGGGACATCAACAAGCTCTCGAACAACGTCATGGCGCAGCAGGTGTTCCTCACGCTCGCGGCCGCGACGATGCCGCCGCCCGCGACCTTCGAGAAGGCGCGCGAGGCGGTGCTCCGCTGGCTCGCGAAGCGGCGCCTGCCGCTGCGTTCACTCGTGATCGAGAACGGCTCGGGGCTGTCGCGCGCCGGGCGGCTGTCCGCGGGCGATCTCGCGCGGCTGCTCGCCGCCGCCGACGCGAGCCCGGTGCGCGACGAGTTCGCGAGTTCGCTCGCCGTGGCGGCGATCGACGGCACGGTGCAGCGCCGGTTCCAGAACGGCTCGGTGGCGGGAAACGCGCTGCTCAAGACCGGATCGCTCGAGGGTGTGCGCGCGATCGCCGGCTACGTGATCGACCCGGGCGGGCGGCGCTGGATCGTCGTCGCGATCGTCAATCATCCCAACGCCAACCGCGCCCAGAGTGCGCTCGACGCGCTCGTGCAATGGACCTATCGCCACGCGGCGGGCTACACGCGAGCGCCGCTCCGTTGAACTCGCCCGACGTCCCCGCCGATTCGATGTCCACCGCGACCCCGGCCGCGGGCGCGTCCGGCCGGCCTCACGTCGGCCACGCCGCGCTGCCCGGGCGGTTCACGCTCGATCAGGGCACCGGCTGGCTGTCCTTGAACGCGAGATAGCCCCGGACGACGCGGTAGATGACCCAGATCGAGGTCGCCGCGAGGATGACGATCGCGAGCAGGATGCCGAGCCCGAGGATCCAGAACGTCAGCACGCCGACGACGATCGCCACGACATCCCACAGGAGCGACCACCAGAACGTGCCGATCAGCCAGGTGAAGTGCGACTCGACCCAGGTGCCGCGCGCCTCGCCGCGCTTCACGTACGCGACGATGACACCGATGATGCCGGCCAGCGCGACGAGCGGCGCGAAGTGCACGAGCCCCGAGGACACGAGGCCGGTGATCGCGGCGATGCCGAAGAGCGCGTAGGCCACCAGCGCCGCGGTGATCGGCGGGCCGGACGTCGTGCCTGCGTTGGGGAGCGGATCGGTCATCGGAAGTCTCCGTCGTCGATTGCGGCACGCCGCGCGGCCGCGGTACGCAACATGGTGGCCTCCCGGCGCGGTGTCAAGGGGCCCGGAGCCGGGTCACTTCGGGTAGCGCCGGCCGTCCTTGTGCGCGTAGAACCAGCCGTTCTCGTCCTCGCCGATCATCAGATCGTCGTCGGGATAGAACGCGTTGTCGCCGTCGATCCGGCTGCCGACTTCGAGGTAGCGCGCGACCTCCGTGCCGCGATTGACGAAGTGGTGCGCGTCGCGCCGTCCCGCCGGGTAGCCGGCGCAATGTCCCGCCCTCAGCACCTGCTCGCCGGCGTCGGTCACGAGGACCACCTCGCCTTCGAGCATCCAGACGAATTCGTCCTCGAGCGAATGCCAGTGGCGCAGCGCCGACTGGCCGCCGGGCGGGAGTTCGACCAGGTTCACGCCGAAACGGGAGAGGCCCAGTTCGTCGCCGAGTCTCCGCTTGGCGCGGTCGCCCATCCGCGAGCGGAACGGCTCCGGATACCCGGATCCGCGCTGCCGCGGCACCTGTTCCGGATCGAGTGCGGGGAGGACCGGCGGCTTCATCGGACGAAGTATGACGCAGGCGGGGCGCGGAATCCTCTATGCCGGAGGACGGCGGCGACTATAATCGCAGATTCCGTCCCGGGCCGATCGCGGCCCGGCGCTCCAGGAGAACCGCCATGACGTTCGAACGCTCCCGCGACCAGCTCGTCGACGATTTCTCGGCCGTCCTGTCCGAGGCCGAGGACCTCCTCAAGAAGGCGTCCAGCGAAACCGGCGACCGCGCGCGCGACCTGCGCTCGCAGGTCGAGGCCAAGCTGCTCGCGGCCAAGCTTCGTCTCCAGGAGCTCGAGAGCGGCGCCGTCGACCGCGCGAAGGCCGCGGCACGGATGACCGACGACTACGTCCACGACAATCCCTGGCAAGTGATCGGCGCCGCGGCCGCCATCGGCTTCCTCGCCGGCCTGCTGATGAACCGGCGCTAGCCGGACCGGCGGCGATGGACGAGCCCGCGCACGAGCGAGCGGCCGAGGGCCTGCGGCCCGCGGCGTCGCGGCTTTTCGCGAGCGCGCTCGGGCTCGCGCGGACGCGGCTCGAACTCGTCGGCGTGGAGCTGGCGATCGAGCGGCGGCGCCTGCAGACGATGATCGTGCTCGCGGTGGCGGGCGCGATCCTCGCGACCTTCGCCGTCGGCACCGTCTCGATGCTCGTCGTCGCGTACTTCTGGGACAGCTACCGCTATCCCGCGATTCTCGGGCTCGCGCTCCTCTACGCGGTGCTCGCCGCCCTCGCGTTCGCGCGCATCCGCTCGGTCGTGCACGACGCGCCCGCGCCGTTCGCGGCGACGATCGCCGAGTTCGACAAGGATCGCGCGCGCCTCGCCGGCGGCACGCCGCCCGCTCCATGAACGGCACCGCCGACCTGGACGAGCGGCGGGAGCGCCTGGTGGCGGCCGCCGACCTCGAGCGCCTGAAGCTCGGGGTCGCCTGGCACGACGTGCGCGTCGCGATCGCTCCGAGCCCGGATTCGCGCCGGCTGCGCCCGTTCGTCCTGCGCACGATCGGCTTCGCGCTTCCGTTGCTCGGCTATCGCCGGATGGGCAAGACCCTGCGGGTGATCGCGGTCGGCGTCGCCGTGTGGCGCACGCTCACCGCGTGGCGGCGCATCCGGTAGGTCCGTTCCCGATGCGCATCGTCGGCGTGACGGTCGTCCGCGACGAGGAGGACGTCGTCGAGGCGTCGATCCGCTCGAACCTGCGCGCGCTCGACGCCCTCGTCGTCGTCGACCATGCCTCGACCGACGCGACGCCCGCGATCCTGGCCGCGCTCGTCGCCGAAGGTCTGCCGCTCGAGGTTTCGCGCGACGACTCGCTCGAGTACCGGCCGTCGGAGATGACCACGCGGCTCGTGCGTGCGGCGCTCGCGCGCGGCGCCGACCTGTGCATGCCCCTCGATGCCGACGAATTCCTGCTCGTGGCTTCGAGGACCGCGCTCGAGGCGGCGGCCGTCGCCGCGGACCCTTCGCGTCCGCTCTCGGTGTCCGAAACCATCTGGATCCCGGATTTCGACGCGCCCGGCGACATCCTCGCGCGATTGCACCGCGGGAAGCGTTTCGTCCGGCGTGACGCACCCCCGCGCAAGCTGATCGTGCGCCGCGCGTTCGCCGACCTGCCGTCGGGCGTCGTCGATGGCGGCCACCGGACGCTGCTGCCGCAGGCGGGCGCATCGCCCATGCCCGACGTTGCGCTCGATCCGGCCATCGCGTCGATCGCGCACGTCCCGGTGCGAAGTCCCGAGCAGTTCACGGCGAAGGTCTCGGTGGGCCATCTGTCGCGGCTCCTCGGCAACCCCGATCCCGGCGAAGCGGCGGCGGGCCGCTACCGCGAGGCGTTCGAGGCGATCGTCGCCGGGCGCGCGCCCGGCCGCGATGGACTCGCGTCGATCGCCGCGAGCTGGGGACTGCCGCCGGGCGAGCGTGGTGCGGCCGCGACCGGCGAGTGGATCGACGACCGCTTCCCCGTCGATCCTGCCCTGCGCTACTCGCCGTCGCGGCCGTCCGCGCCTCTCGCGCGGGTGCTGGCATTCGGCGAGCGCGTCGCGGCGGAGGTCGCGGCGACCACCGGCGGCCTATGACGCCCGGAGCGCCGCCGCCGGCCCCTCCGGCGCCGAAAGTGTGGTCGGTCTCGCTGGTGCGCAACGAAATCGACATCGTCGAGGCGTTCGTGCGTCACAACGCATCGCTCCTCGACGGCATGGCGATCGTCGACCACGGCTCGACCGACGGCACGCTCGACGTCCTCGCCGAGCTCGCCCGCGAGAAGCTGCCGATCCTCGTGATCCGCAGCGCCGCGCCCGGCTACCTGCAGGAGCGGATGACGACCGCCATCGCCCGCGACGTGTTCCGCCAGGCCCACGCCGACTTCGTGCTGCCGCTCGACGCCGACGAGTTCCTGAAGATGCGCTCGCGCGCGGCGTTCAACCGGGCGCTGCAGGCGTTCCCGCCGGACATGAACGGGCTCCTGCACTGGCTCACCTACGTGCCGGATTTCGACGCGCCCGCCGGGGACATCCTCGCGCTGCTGCGAGGCTCGAAGCGGATGGCGAAGGAGCGCCACGTTTTCCACAAGGCGCTGATGTCCCGCTACCTGATGACGCGCCCCGAGGCCTCGCTCGCGAACGGCAACCACTTCGTCGCGCGCAAGCCGCGCGGAACCTCGGAGGACGCCGAGCCGCACGCGCGCATCCGCGACGAGTTCGCGGCGATCGCGCACGTGCCGATCCGGAGCGCGGCCCAGTTCGTCACCAAGGTCGCGGTGAAGAAGATGGGGCGCCTTGCCGCGAACTACGACTGGAAGCCCGACGCCGCGTCGCAGGCGGCCTACGAGGCGGTGGTCGCGAACCGTGCGCTCGACGCCGCGGCGCTGCGCGAGTACGCGGTCAACTGGTCGGTGCAGCGGGGCAACTGGGTCGCGCCCTCGGAAGCGCCGCTCGTCGACGACCCGTTCCTCGCGCCGATCGTGCTGCGCTACACACCCCCACGCGCGGCCGAGCCGCTGCCGCTGGTGCTCGGGGCCGCCGAGCGGCTCGTCCGGCGCCTCGCCGAGGCGCGCGCCGCACGCGCGCGCGCGCGGGGAGAGGCGGTGCGGTGAAGTTCGTCGGCGTGTCGATGGTGCGCAACGAGTCCGACGTCGTCGAGGCGTTCGTGCGTCACAACCTGACGGTCCTCGACGGGCTGGTCGTCGTCGACCACGGTTCGGCCGACGCGACGCTCGACATCGTGAACGCGCTCTGCCGCGAGCGCCTGCCGCTCGTGCTGCTGCGGAACGAGACGGTCGGCTATCTGCAGCCGGCGATCATGACCCAGGTCGTGCGCCACGCGCTCGCGACGACCGGCGCCGACTTCGTGTTCCCGCTCGACGCCGACGAGTTCCTGCGCGTGCCCTCGCGCGACGCGCTCGAGCGCGCGCTCGCCGCGCTGCCGCCGAAGACACACGGCTGGCTCGAATGGCCGACCTACGTGCCGGACCTCCGCGCGGCTCCCCGCGACGGCCTCGCGGCACTGCGCGGCGCGCGGCGCGTGTCGGGCGACGCGAACGCGCTCACCAAGGTCGTGGTCGCCCGTTCGTTCCTGCGGGCGACCGACGACGTCCTGTCGGGCGGCAACCACTGGGTCACCGCGCACCCGGACGCGCGCGAGCGCGGGATGCGGGCGCACGCCCCGATCCCCGGGCGGATCGCGGCGGTCGCGCACGTGCCGATCCGCAGCGTCGAGCAGTTCGTCGCGAAGGTCGCGGTGAAGAAACT
>JAANMY010000463.1_pt1 | contig 57389 bp, 58 predicted proteins | sample 7279691 | NCBI WGS metagenome assembly JAANMY01 (sample SAMN14094543, study PRJNA606508) | bioreactor metagenome | isolation source: A lab-scale SPAN reactor treating ammonium-rich wastewater day 388 | place: Ireland: Galway | collected 2018-02-07 | reverse complement strand
GTAGGCGTGCTTCGGGCGGTCCGCTGGCGTGGCGCGCTGCCGATGGCGCGCGGTCAGTATGTCCCATTCGGAGTGGGAGCTGGTGTGTGATATGCTTGTCCCACAGAGAACCGGGGGATCCCATGGGAGAGACAGTCCGCACGCATGTTGTGTTGCCGAAGAGGCTGGTCGATGAGATCGACGCGCTGGTGGGCAAGCGGAAGCGGAGCGAGTTCATTGCGGCGGAGCTGGAGCGAACGCTCCGCCGCCAGTGCCTGATCGCGGCGATCGGGAACCTGCGCTCTGCGCCTTCAATCGAAGTCCCCGGCTGGGAGACGCTCGAATCAACGGTGGAGTGGGTCAGGAAGCAGCGCGACGAAAGGAGCGAGCGCGAGCGCCGGCTTGAGGAGACCTGGTATTCAAACGGGGCGGGCGATCCACCTCCGTGACGCGCTACCTGGTGGACACGAGCGTCCTGATCGATGTTACGAAGCTCGGGGGACCATCGCGGGAGAAACTCCTGTCCCTCGTCGAAGCGGGACATGAAGTGCTGACTTGCGCGATCGTTGTGGCAGAGTACTACAGCGGGGTCGCGCGAGGCATGGCCCCGCAGTGGGACCGGTTCCTCGATTCGCTGCCGTACCAGGGCATCACCCGGCGCGCGGCGGAGAAGGCAGGAGCGTGGCGCCGTGATTTCGCCAGGCAGGGGAGAACACTGAGTGTGGCCGACACCCTCGTTGCCGCTGTGGCGTGGGATAGAGACGCCGCACTGTTAACCGAGAACCTGAAGGATTTCCCGATGCCGGGCGTGAGGGTGATGAGCCTGGCGGAGGGCTAACGGCAGCGAGGAGCGGCGGCGTAGAATCGGCGCCATGGGCGAGCCCCACATCCGTTACGTAGCGTCCCGGGACGGGGTGAACATCGCCTACTGGGCGGAGGGCGAAGGGCGCACCGTTATCCACATGCCGCCCATGCCGTGGAGCCACCTGCAGGTGGAGTGGGAGGGGGAGAGGCAGCGCGCGTGGTACGCGAGCCTCCTGGGGCGGTGCCGGCTGGTGCGCTATGACAACCGGGGAAGCGGCCTCTCCGGTCGCAGCGCCGGGAACATGGCGCTGGAAGCCCACGTCGCCGACCTGGAAGCGCTCGTTGAGCGGCTCGGCGAGGGGCCGGTTGCGCTCATTGGCGTTTCCTACGCGGCCCCGGTTGCGATTGCTTTCGCTGCCGCACATCCGGAGCTGGTGTCGCACCTGGTGTTGTGGTGCGGCTTCGCCAATGCCACCGACGCTCACATTCCCGCCCTTGCCGCGATGGGGCCGATGTTCGAGGCGGACTGGAGCCTTGCGACCGAGACAATCGCCCACGCACTGGTGGCAGGCTGGGATGCACCGGAAGAAGCGCGCCACTTCGCTGCGCTGATGCGCGAGGCAACTGACCGCGAAGGAACGTCGAGATTCTTCACGGCCTTTGACACATTCGATGTGACGGCCGACCTGGAACGCGTCACCTGTCCTGTGCTGGTGCTCCAACGGCGGGGCGCAAGGGTGCCCGACCCGGCGGTATCGCGGAAGCTGGCAGCGGCGATTCCGGGCGCGCAGCTGGTGGCGCTGGAGGGGGAATCGGTACTGCCGTGGGTGGGGAACACCGGATTGCTGCTGGCAACCACGGTTGATTTCCTGGGCCTGCGACAAGGTGTTGCAGGTCCATCTACGGCCTCGAACGCTGCGGCGGGCACGCTGCGCACAATCCTCTTCACGGATATCGAAGCGCACACGGCGATGATGCAACGCCTGGGCGACGCCGAAGGGCGCACCATCCTGCGGGAGCACGAGCGCATCACGCGCGAAGCCCTGCGCGAGTTCGGGGGGAGCGAGGTGAAGAGCATGGGCGACGGCTTCATGGCCTCGTTCGGTTCGGCGCAGAGGGCGCTGGAGTGCGCAATCGCCCTTCAGCGGCGGCTCACCGAGGCAGCGGCGCGGCTCCCCTTCGTGCTCCGGATCCGCGTGGGGTTGAACGCGGGCGAGCCCATCGCTGAGGACGACGACCTGTTTGGCGCATCGGTGATCGCGGCGGCACGCATCGCCGCATGCGCCGAAGGCGGCGAGATCCTCGTTTCAAACGTAGTGCGCGAGCTGGCGGCAGGGAAGGGGTTCATGTTCGCAGAACGGGGGGAGACGGTGCTGCGCGGTTTCGACGACCCCGTGCGCCTCTTTACGCTGCGCTGGCGGGAGGCGTAGCTCAGGCGGCGTCGCGCGCGCGGGGACGGTGTTTGGCATGGTACTGCTCGCGCAGGGCCCGGGCAGCGCGGTCAGCTTCGAGGACCAGGGCGCGCCGGTTCCTGCGCCTGCGTGCGCCGACGGCCAGGTGGTGCGCCGAATCGGCGACGACCAGCCCTACAGCCGTGGCCATCAGGGCGAGAGACCATTCGGCCACGCCTGCAACACCAGCGCCCAGCCCGAGCAGGCCAGCAGCAAGCGCCGGATTGCGAACTCCCCACGCCCAGAAGGTAGCCATGTCCTGATCGTCGGCCGATTCAGGGCGGAACTAAAGGGCGCGCTGTTCCCGCCACGCTCCCGGCCGTGGACCGCGACAGGGCCACGCTGCCGGAAGGGTCAGCGGTCCTGGGACCAGAACGGGCCAGTATCGACGCTCCACGCCTGGCCCCAGTCGGGCTCGCGGCGCTCCAGGAAGGCGGCGAGCCCCTCCCGGAACTCGGGGCTGGAGATCTGCAGGCGCTGGTTGGCCCACTCGTACTCCAGGTGCTGTTCGAGGGTCGAGGACATGGCGTACTGGAGGTCGCGGCGAGTGTAGGTAAGGGCGGAGGGCGGCTGGGAGGCGATCTTGCGGGCGAGCGCCATGGCCTCATCGAGGAGCTGCGCGTGGGGCACAACCCTGGAGACCATGCCGATGCGGAGGGCCTCCTGGGCGTCGATCATGCGGGCGGTGAAGAACATCTCGGCGGCGCGCTCGGGGCCAACGAGGCGGGGCAGGAACCAGGAGAGGCCGAAGTCGGGGGCGAGCCCGCGGCTGATGAAGACGGTGCTAAAGCGGGCTTCTTCGCTGGCGATGCGGATATCCATGCAGAGGGCGAGCCCGAGGCCACCGCCCACGGTCACGCCGTTGATGGCCGCGATCGCCGGCTTGGAGCCCCGGGCGATAGTGAGGACGGTACGGCCGGCGCCCCCCAGGTAGTCGATCGCCTCGGCGCGGCGGCCTTCCGTACCGGCGCCGGGAAAGGCCTCGACGGCGGGGTCCTTGAGGTCCGCGCCAGCGCACCAGGCGCGCCCTTCGCCAACAACCACATAGGCACGGACCGAGTCGTCCTGTTCACCGGAGCGGAATGCGTCGTTGATGGAGGCGATGAGGGTGCCCCCCATGGTGTTGAGCCGCTCGGGCCGGTTCAGCCGGATGAGCCGTACCCCCTCGGGGGTGGTTTCGATGATGCAATCAGGCATGGCAGAGGCTCCCGCAGGTGATTGAGGGGATTCTGGCGCACGCTGCGCCCCGGCGCCAGCAGCAATCCTGCAAGGAGATGGGAACGTGATCGGGCGGGAACGCAGAGTCAGCTGGCGGCGGCGTACCAGCGCTGAGGAGCGCCGCTTGCGCTTTCGATGAAGGCGAAAGCGCGATCGAGGAGGTGGTCGATGCCCCCGGCGGCCTCTTCGAGGGCGGCGAGGTCCGTGCTCATCTCAGCGGGCGCGGCCCCTTCATCATCGAAGCCGCAGTAGAGGCCGTAGTGGAGGACCAGGCGGTTGGCCTGGGCGACTACCCCCGGCAGGCCATCGGCGGCGGGGGTGAGCGACTCATCGTGGTGCATGGCGATGGCATCGACCAGGTGCCCGGGGAACTTCCACTGTTCGCCAAGGGCGCGGCCGACGGCGGCGTGGTCGAAGCCGGTGAGCCGGGTTTCCGCCTCGTGGAGGCTGGTGTGGTTGGAGCGCGCGAACCTCACGGCATCGGCGAATTCGTTTGCCATGACCTGCGAGATGACCAGGCGACCGATGTCGTGGAGGATGCCGGCGGTGAAGGCGTCTTCGGGGCGCGCGGCGCGGGTTTTCTTGGCGATAGCTTCGCCGGCGACGGCGGTTGCAACGCTGTGTCCCCAGAAGAGGTCCAGGTCGAACACCCCATCGAGGACGCTATTGCGCTTGAAGGAGTTGACGATGCTGGCACCCACGGCCAGCTGGCGGACCTGCTTGAAGCCGAGGACCAGCACGGCCTCGCGGACAGTGCCAACGCGGCGGGCGAAGCCGTAATAGGCGGAGTTGCTGATCTTGATGAGCCTTGCCGTGAGGGCCTGGTCGGTGCTGAGCACCTGCGCCAGGTCCAGCGCGCTCGTCCGGTCATCATCGGCGAGCCCCATGACGCGGGCGGCAACCGCTGGCAATGGGGGAAGTTCATCGAGGAGGCCCAGGATTTCGCGGGCGTTGTTGCTCATCACGAATCAATCATCGGACCAGGTGAGCTCCCACTTAACGGCCGGGGTGGGCGAATTCGCTGCGGGAGGGGGTCCCCGGCTTTCCAGCGCCGCGAAGGCTCACTAGAGTGAGCGCAAACATTCGAGGAGTCTCGCCATGCGATTGCAGGGCAGGGTGGCCGCCGTCACCGGTGGGGCAAGCGGTATTGGCAAGGGGATCGCCTACGCGTTCGCACGCGAAGGGGCTGCGGTGGCCATCGGTGATATCGATGAGGCGGGCGCGAGCGCGGCCGCGACGGAGATTGCCGAAGAGACGGGCGCACGGACGCTGGGGATGCGCTGCGACGTGGTTTCGCGCGCGGAGGTGGACGGGTTCGTCGCTGCAGCGGCGGAGAAGTTCGGCCGGTTCGACATCATGGTCGCGAACGCGGGCATCGCCTTCTTCAAGACACCGCTCGAAACCACGGAAGAAGACTGGGACCGGGTCATGGACGTGAACGGCAAGGGCGTGCTGCTGAGCGACCAGGCGGCCGCACGCCAGATGATCGCCGAGGGGCACGGGGGAGCGATCGTGAACATCGCCAGCGTGGCAGCGCTGAACCCGGCCGTGGGACTGACGGCATACTGCGCTTCGAAGGCGGCCGTGATGCACATGACCAAGTGCTTTGCCCTGGACCTGGCGAAGTATGGCATTCGCGTGACATCGATTGCGCCCGGGCTGGTCGACACGCCTCTGTGGGGAAAGGGGATGGGCGATCCCCAGGTCCTCGACCACGGGCTGCGCGACCAGTTCGCCACGCGCGTTCCCCTGGGCCGGATGGCCACGGCGGACGACATCGCGAAGATGGTCGCCTTCCTCGTCAGCGACGAAGGGGAGTACCTCACCGGCCACATCTTCGTTGTCGACGGGGGCCAGTCGCTGGCGCCGGCGGCAAGGTAGCGGCACACACCAGCGCGGGTGGATTCGCCGTGCGGGCGGCGCGGCAGCGCCTGCGGCAACCGCCCCCGGTCGCAGCGGGATGCTACTCCTGATTACGGTCATAGTCGCCGGGGCGGCGATGCGCTTCAGTGAGTGCGCAGGCAGAGCCGTGTGGGAGGGTGGCATTCCGTGTCGTATCGCTGGCTGGTAATCATCGGGCTCTTTTCGGGCGTCAGCTCGACGGCGATGTGGGTGAGCTATTCGGTCGGGATCATGCTCCCCGACATGAAGACCGAGCTGGACATGTCGCCGGCGCAGGCGGGCGTGCTCGGGGCCATGAGCTGGTTCGCCATGATCCTGCTCGGCATCCCCATAGCGACGATCGTGAGCCGCTTCAATGCCCGCCTCATGATCTTCGCGAGCGCGGTGCACATGGCGGTCTTCGCCTTCCTCCAGGGCTGGGCGCCGAACTACGAGCTCGAGATCCTTTTCCGCTTCGTGTTCATGATGGGCTTTGTCGCCCGCCAGGCGAACGCGGCGATGCTCATCCAGCAGTGGTTCGCCCAGCACGAGGTGCCCCGCGTGCAGTCGTTCATCACGGTCGTGATGGGGCTGGCGCAGATCGCGGCGGTGGGCTTCCTGCCGTGGATGCTGATCTGGTTCGATGGGTGGCGGAACACGTTCTATGCGCTGGGGGTGTTGCTCGCCGCCTCGTCGCTGCTGTGGGTGTTCTTTGCCCGCGATAACCCGGAAGCGCCTGTCCGCCCGCGCCATGCGCCGAAGGAACGCACGCCGCTGGCGGCGATCTTCCGCTACCAGCCGGTGTGGATGTTCGGCCTGGCGACGGCGTTCTGCATCGTGGGGACGTCGGCGTTCTCCGTGTTCTGGCCGACGTTCCTGACGGAGGAACGGGGGCTTTCGCTGCGAATGGCGGGGTTCTTCACGGCAGGGATCCCGGTGGGGCAGATCCTGGGGGCGCTGCACTGCTCGTGGATTCGTGGCAGGGTGACGGCGCGCCGCCAGCAGATGTACCTGACCGGGGTGGTGTGCACTGGTTCCATGCTGGTGATGGCGCTGGTGCCATTCCCGCCGCTCCTGCCGCTGGGAGCGTTCGGGCTGGGGTGGGCCTGCATGCAGGTGTACCCCACCCTGGTGGCCATCCCGTTTGAGCTCCCGGGCGTGCGCCCGCGAGAGGTGGCGGTGATCTCTTCGTTCATGTTCAGCCTCTTCACGCTCGGGGGCGTTATCGGGCCCCTGCTGACCGGCGTGGTGCAGCAGGCGACGGGCTCGCTGCAGACCGGGTTCCTGGTGGTCTCGGTCATCCATCTCGGGATTTTCATGGTGGTCTTCGCCTCGGAGAGGGGTCTGCCCTCGCTGCCCCGCGTGGCACGGCGGGAGGCCCTCCTGGCGGGGGCCGACTGATGTGGAAGTTGCACGGGGTGGCCGCCTTTGCGGCGCGGCATGGCACCGCGCTGGCGAGCCTCGGAGCCGCAGCCTTCCTGGCAACGCTGATGCTCATCCCTCAGCCTCCCGGTGCGGAGGGCGGCACCCCCCGGGCGTTCCTGTGGGAATGCCACACCACGGGCAGCGAGGGCGGCCAGCTGGCGGCGACGCTCCTTGGTGGCGAGGGCGCTGCGCGCACGATCGTGGCTTCCGGAGGCGGGGAGAATGAGCGGCCGACGCGCGGGTTGGCGTTCGGGGCGTTCGCGCGGGAGTGACCCCTCGCTGGCGGCGGGCGCCGGCATTCGCCCGGCCGTCCTGGAGCAGCAGGCGACGAAGGGGGCCAACTCCCGTACCATTGCCGCCGCGAGGAGGTAGAGAGTGCCATACAGCGATGACTTCACCGGCCTGACGCCGGACCAGGCGCTGCTGAAGCGGGAGGCCCACCGCTTCGCCGAGGAGGTGATGCGGCCCACGGCCGCGGCCCTCGACGACCTCCGCCCCGCCGAGGTGATTGCGAGCGGGTCGCCCCTTTGGGCGGCGTTCCAGAAGGCATACCAGGCGGGGCACCACCTGCGAGGCTTCCCGCCCGAGCTGGGCGGGCCCGGGCTGGGCCCGGTCGAAGCCCACGTGGTCGCCGAAGAGCTCGGCTGGGGAAACGCGGGGCTTTCGATTGCCATGGGCGTGACGGCGATGCCGTTCCGCTTCGCCGCCATGAACGGTAACCCGGACCTGATGCGCGAGATCGTGATGCCCTTCGTAGAAGACACGGAGGGGCGGCACATCGGCTGCTGGGCCGGGACCGAGCCGAACCACGCCTCGGACCTCATCCTCGGCGGGTACGGGCAGGAGAACCACCTGGACTGCAGCGCCTTCAAGGATGGCGACGAGTGGGTGATCCGCGGGCAGAAGTCGTCGTGGGTGTCGAACGGCACGATCGCCACGCACGCCCTCGCCTTCCTCAACGTGCGGCCCGAGATGGGGATGGCGGGGACGGGCATCGCCGTCGTGCCCCTGGGCCTGCCGGGAGTCTCAAAGGGGCCGCCGCTGAACAAGTTGGGCCAGCGGGCGCTCAACCAGGGCGAGATCTTCTTCGACGATGTGCGCATCCCGGCGCACTACATGCTGATGGAGCCGCCGTATGCGTTCGGGGCGATCGAGACGATCATGGCCGGGGCGAACGCGGGGATGTCGACGACGTTCAGCGGCGTTGCCCGCGCGGCCTTCGAAGAGGCCCTCGCCTACACGCAATCGCGGGTGCAGAGCGGCGTCGCGCTTTCGAGCCACCAGCTGGTCCAGAAGCGCCTCTTCGACATGTTCATGCGCGTCGAGGCTTCGCGGGCACTTTCGCGGAAGGCGAACCTGCGGCTGGGGAGCGGGCAGCCGACAGTCCACTACTCAATGGCCGCCAAGGTGTTCGCCACACGCACCGCCTTCGACGTCGCCTCGGACGCCAGCGAGCTCTGCGGGGCGATGGGCATGGTGAAGGGCGTGCTTGTCGAGCAGCTCATGCGCGACGCGCGCGCATCGCTTATCGAAGACGGGGCGAATGACGTTCTCTCGATCGCCGCCGCCCGCCAGCTGCTCAACTGAGCGGCGCCAGCAAGAAGACCAGGGAGTCGAAATGGAACTGAAGGAAGTCATTGGCCGCCGTCGCACCATCCGCTTTTTCCTGCCGCACCGGCCTGTGGAGCGGGAGAAGATCCAGAAGATGCTCGAAGCGGCGCGGCACTCATCGTGCGTGGGCAACGTGATGAACGTGCGGGGAGTTGTGATCTGGCGCGACCAGGCTTCGGAAAGCCTGCTCAAGGCCCTGACGCCGCCGCTGGGCTACCAGCAGATGCAGACGGCGCCGGTGTTCATCTTCTGGTACAACGAGCGCGCGGCCTACCAGATCGACAAGTGGATCGATGACCTCTACGGGCTCGTGCGCGCGCGGCGCATCGGGACCTCGGTGGAGGGGACGATCGCGGAGATCGACAAGCGGCTGAAGCCCATCTTTTCGATGGGGTGGGAGGCCTCGTCGGTATCGCCGCTGGCCTTCATGGACATGGGCCTGGCAATTGCGCAGGCGACCCTCGTGGCGTACGACGAGGGCCTGGGCACCTGCATGATGAGCAGCCCGCGTATCGAGCGCATTGGCAAGATGCTCAACCTGCCCGAGACGGCGGTGCCGGTTGCTGTGCAGGCAGTGGGGTACCCGGCGGAATCGTGGGAGGCCGGCGGCCAGACGCCCAAGCCGCCGCTGGGCGAGCTCTTCCACGAGATGAGCCACGGCCAGCCGTTTGAGGCTGACCCGGCGGTGGCGGAAGAGCTGAAGGACGCGCGTATGTGCCAGGACACGGCGCCCCTGCCCTGGCGCGACGCCGAGTTGCAGTACCTGATCCGCGCGCTCGGGCTCGAGGACCGCATCCTTGCCGTGGAGTTCGGGACGTAGATGAGGGCCACCCGCGTCTTCACCGGCGACGACGGCCGCTCACACATCGAGGATCTGGAGATACCCCTTGTTCCCGGGCGGTACGGCGCCCTCTCGGAGCTGGCGCCGGTCGAGGGGGTGATCTTCCGGGTAACGCCGGAGGGGGCGGAGCTGGGCTTCCACAACGCCCCCCGGCGGCAGTTCGTGATCACGCTCGAAGGCGTGGCGGAAATCGAATGTGGCGATGGCACGAAACGGCGCTTCGGCCCGGGCGACATACTGCTGGCGGACGACACCACGGGACAGGGGCACATCACGCGGGAGATCGAGGGGCCACGGCGCAGCCTCTTTCTGCCCCTGGCGGCGGACTTCGATGTTGCGGGCTGGAGGCGGTAGGGAGGGACTCCCTCAGGCCACCACGAAGGCGATCCCGGCGACGCAGAGGAGCGTGCCGGCGCCGATGCGGCTGGTGAAGCGCTCCCTGAGGAAGAGGATGGAGAGCGGCAGCGCCATCAGGGGCGAGGTCGCCGAGAGGATGGCGGTGCGGGCCGCGCCGGCAGTGAGGACGGCGTAGACGTAGAGGAGGCTGCCGAAGGCAGTCCCGGCGAGGCCCGCGGCGACGATGCCGGCGACCTGTTTCTTGTCGCGGAAGGGGGCGGCAAGGGCGGGCCTCTGGACGAAGGCGGCGAAGGCCAGCAGCGCCAGGGCCCCCGACGGAGTGCGGATGGAGGCGGCCGCGAGGGCGGGCATGTCGTTGCTGCTGGCCCCCAGCCAGAGGGTGGCGGCCGCCCAGAAGATGCCAACAGCGACGAGAAGGGCGTACCCGGCCCAGCCGATGCCATTGGCCGGGGCAGGGTGGAGCGCCGCCTGGTGCTCGGCCGGGGGCAGTTCCGCGAAACCGGCAAGGGCGGGTTCGGCCACCGCGATGACGGGGAGGGGGACGTCGTCCTGGCCCCGCCCCGGGATAACGATCAGGTAGATACCCACGGCGATGAGCGACGCGCCCAGCGGCAGACCCCACGTGAACGGCTCGTCCAGGAGCAGGACTCCGCCCACGACGGTGAGGGCAATGTAGAGCGCCATCGAGATCGGGAAGGTCTTCTGCATGCCCAGCAGGGCGAGAGCCTTGATGTAGACGGTGTCGCCCAGCCCGTAGCCGACCAGCCCGCTGCCGAGCATGGCAAAGAGGGTAGCCGCCGAGGCTGCGGAGATGTCGGCCGGGTTGCCGAAGGCAAAGAGCACCACGAAGAGAAGAAGGCTGCCGGCCGAGAGGCGCAGGGCGGAGAGCACCACCGGCGCCGTGCGCTGGGAGAGAGAGGTGAGCGCCACGCTGGTGGCCGACCACGACATCGCCGCTACGAGGGCCGCCAGCTCACCCATACCCGGGAATGCTAAGGTGCAGGACGGTTACGGTTCAGGCGCCACGGGGAGCGGGCTTTCCGCGGCCGGCAGGGTGATGGTGAAGGTGCTCCCCGCGCCGGGCTCAGATTCCACGGACAGCTGGCCACGGTGGCCCTGGACGATGCCGTAGGCGGTCGAGAGGCCGAGGCCAGTTCCACCGCTCGGACCCTTGGTTGTGAAGAACGGCTCGAAGATGTGGGCGCGCGTCTCGGCGCTCATGCCGATTCCTGTGTCGCGAACGCGGATCCTGGCGGAGGGACCTTCGAGCGCGAGACCCACAGTGAGAACGCCGCCGCCGGGCATCGCGTCGCGGCCATTGATAATGATGTTGAGGAGCGCCTGTTCGAGCTGCCCCCGATCCCCGTTCACATAGACGCTTGCGGCAGTCAGGTCTTCTTTCACGGTCACCGACGGGGTGAGGCCGGGGGCGGCGAGCCGGAGGGTGCTGGAGACCACCGCTGCGAGGTCGACTGGGCCGAACTCGGCAAGGCCGCCGCGCGAGAAGGCGAGCAGGCGGCCCGTGATGCCAGCGCCGCGCATTGCAGCGTCCTCGATCAGAGCAAGGGCGGCGACATCCTCCTCGCAGTGCCCGTTCGACCTCTTGAGGATCGACGTGGTCACCAGGATGGCGGTCAGGATGTTGTTGAAGTCGTGCGCGATGCCACCGGCGAGGAGCCCGAGGCTTTCGAGCCGGCGGGCCTGGTGGAGCGCCCGTTCGGCCTCGCGGCGAGCGGTGATCTCGCGGGCGACGACGGTGAAGCGGGCAGGGGCGCCACTATCCATGCGGGCAGTGGCTATCTCGAGTTCGATTCGCCTGCCATCGAGACGTACGAGGGCGAGGGCGAGCGACCCCGACCCGCGCTGAACGAGCTCGCTAAACCTTCCCGCGAGCCTGCCCCATTCGCTCGCGGGAAGGACGCCAGGAAGTGAACCGGCTGCGAGCAACTCATCCCTGGAAAGGCCGAGCAACTGGGCGGCGGCATCGTTGGCAAAGGTGATACGCGCGCCATCGATGATGAAGAGGGCCTCGCCCAGGTCGCTCTGAGCGCGGAGGAGGGCGTCGCGGTCCTCCTTGTCACGCCTGAGGCGGGCCAGGAGCGCCCGGTTTTCACCCAGGACCACCAGCTGGCGCAGGGCCACGAGCCCCATCACCCCAATGGCGCCGAGCGTGAGGACGAAGGACTGGTCACCCGCGGCTGCCCTTACAAGGGCCACCACGATGAGCGGCAACGCAGCCGCATAGGGGAGCAGAAAGCTGACAGCGCCCCAGGCCTCGCGGAAGGGGGCTTCGACCCCGGGCCGGAGCCCCGGCATCACCATTGCAACTGCGAAGGTCCAGTACGATGCCAGCCAGAGCAGGTCCAGGAATCCGCCATCGGCATCCATCTCCACCACGGCCCACGAGTAGGTGTAGGCGCTATCGGCTCCAACCATCAGGAGGGTGGCGATGCCGAGGATGCCTGCCCGCCAGCGGTTGGCGCCGCCGCCCTGGTAGAGTGCCGTCACAACGATGGCGAGGATGCCGAGGTCAAGCGCGGGGTATGCGAGTGCCGCCATCTTGTCGATGAGCCCATCGTTTGCAGCGGCGGCGGGCTCAATGAGATAGACCCACGAGATGGCGCTTGCCGCCGCCATGACAATCAGGGCATCGAGCAGCCAGGCCCCGCGCACGACGCGCCTCCCCGGGAAGAGGAGGAGCGCCGCTGCGGGGAAGAATGCGAAGTAGCCGGCAAAGTAGAAGATGTCGGGCAGACCCGGGAATGCCGGGGGCCTGTCGAGAAAGACGGTGTGCCCGGCGTAGACCCAATCGGCGAGATTCCACGTGACCAGCATCACCGCGAGCAGGACCCACCCTGCCCGTTCGCGGCCGCGACTGCGGCGGACGGGGATGATGGCAAGGCAGGCGCCAACCATTGCGGGAACCTGGTAGCCCAGGTTGTAGGCAAGGAATTGGGCAGGTTCGAAGAGCAGGCACGCCGAATACACAGCCAGGAAGAGCGCCCCGGCCAGGGTGACAACGAGCTCCAGGCGGTGCTCACCGGGACCCGGGCGCGCCCCGGCCAACCTCAACACGGCCTCCCCCCGGGTTGGCGGTGACATGAAGCTGGGCCGGGAAACGCGGGACCGGGCAATGCTCGGATTCTCTCCATGGCAGGGCGCCCCTGTAATCGGGCAGTACCCTGATTATCGGGAGTTAGCGCGGGAGCATGAGCCGGGCGGCTTCAGGTGTGGGCCTGGTCGAGCTCCACCTGAAGCCGCCGCTGCACCTCGATTGCGGTCAGGCCGTGCCTGGCGGCCAGGAACTTCACATCCTCGAATTCAGGCGTGACGCGGCGCTGACCCTGCCAGCTGCTCACCTTCACGCACACAGTCCCGAGCGAAGACTCGAAGGTCTCGATGTGGCGGTCCGCCACCCAGCGGCGGTAGGGCGCGGCGCGCACACCGAGGGTCGTCGTCTCCGTATGGAAGAGGCCGGCGAAGCGCTCCTCCTCGCCGGCAGGCACAAGGGCGCAGAGCTTCGAGGCGGCGCGCCCCTTCTTCATGCCGATGGGCTCAATCCAGGCGTCGAGCGCGCCGTCTTCCAGGAGCCGGTCACGGGCGTGCGCCAGGAGCGCGGGGGACATGTCGTCGATGTTGGCGGCGAGCTCCACCACCTGCGAGCCGGGGTCCGGCGTCGCTTCGTATTCGCCCACCCACACGCGGAGGGCGTTTGGGCGGCCGGGAGGGTCGAACGTCCCCGCGCCGTAGCCGTGCGCCGAGGGGGTGATGGTTGCGGCTCGCGGTTCGGCCACGGCGGCGAGGATGGCGGCGCCGGTGGGCGTGACCAGCTCGTGCGAGGCCTCGACGAAGCGCAGCGCGAAGCCCGCCTCCTGCAGGATATGGGCGGCGGCCGGCCCCGGCGCGGCGGGGATGACGCCGTGCTGCGTGTTCACGATGGTGCCCGCGCCCACCGTCACAACCGGGCACCAGGCGCGCTCAACGCGGAGGTCATCGAGGGCGAGCATGGCGCCCACGATGTCGGCCATGGCGTCGACGCCGCCCGCCTCGTGGAGATGGGGGCGTCCGGTCCGGTGCGCCAGCGCCTCGCCGCGTTCGAGCCAGCCTATGGCTTTCAGCGCCCGCGCCACAACCCGCTCCGCCAGGCCCGAACCCTCGACCAGGGCGCGCATCTCCGCGGGGCTGTAGGTGCGCTCCTCCTGGACCCGTACATCGATGTGGAGGCCCTCTATTCCCCCGCGGCTGACCCGCGATGTCTCGATGGAGAAGCGGGGCAGGCCAAGCCGGGCCAGGCCGGAGCGGACGGCATCGAGGGAAGCGCCGGCCTCAACGAGAGCGGCCAGGGTCATGTCGCCCGCGATGCCCGAGAAGCAGTCGAAGACCACGGCCCGTGGCACCCCCGAGCCGGCGACGGGATCGGCCTTCCTGCGGGACTGCTTACTGGCCAGGACCTTCGCCCCTTCCTTCGATGGCGAGCCGGTTGATGGTGGCAGCGAGGAAGCCCGCGCCGAAGCCGTTGTCGATGTTCACCACCGCTACCCCGGTGGCGCAGCTGTTCAGCATCCCCAGGAGGGCAGCGACACCGCCGAAGGAGGCGCCGTAGCCGACGGAGGTCGGCACGGCGATCACCGGGCTCGCGACAAGCCCGCCGACGACGCTGGGGAGGGCGCCCTCCATACCCGCCACCACTACCAGGGCGTTCGCCTCTCGCAGCGCTTCGATACGGTCGGCGAGGCGGTGGAGCCCGGCGACGCCGACGTCGAAGTGGCGCGTGACCATGGCGCCCATCATCTCGGCGGTGAGCGCGGCCTCCTGCGCTACGGGGATATCAGCGGTGCCGGCGGTGACGACGGCCACGTTCCCCCGCTTTGGACGGGGCGCGGGGTCGTACCAGGCGAGGCGGGCGTCGCGATCAAAGGCCATGCCGGGGGTCGCAGGGGCAAGGGCGGCGGCGTGGGCCGGCTCGATGCGGGTGACGAGCACGCGGCCAGCGGCATCCAGGATGCTCCGGGCGATAGCGCAGACCTGCTCCGGGGTCTTGCCGAGAGCGAGGACCACCTCGGGCAGTCCGTCACGAAGGGCGCGGTGGTGGTCGACACGGGCGAAGCCCAGGTCATCGTAGGGCGCGCGTTCGAGACGGGCGGCCGCCTCCTCCACCGGCTTGTCGCCCGCGGCCACGGCCTCAAGGAGCTCGCGCAGGGCTTCGCGATCCATGGCCGCAGTGTATCGCAGTGCAGCCGGGGCGGGTCGACGAACGGGCGCACAGCCCCGACAATGTGGCACATATGACGATCAAGGCCTCTTCGCTCTTCTCGATCATCGCCATTTGGGCAACGATGATCCCGGCGGTCATCCTGGAGCCGGACGGCTGGTGGTCGCTGTTCTTCGCCGCGTTCGCCACGCTGGTGGTTGGGGTGAATGCCTGGCGGCGGCTGGGGTGGTCCCGGCTCCTTTCGATCGTGGGTATCTGGCTGGGCACGGCGGCGGCCATCTCCGAATCATCCGGCGCGGCGTGGACCTCTATCTTCGCCTTCCTGGCGACGTTCGCGGTTGTGCTCAGCATCATGCGGCGAGAAGCGGTGGGGATAGGCGTGGGCATCGCCTTCGCGTGGCTGGTGACGGGCGCGGTCGTGGTCGCCAATGACGGGGCGGGGGCGTGGATCGCCATCTTCGCCTACCTCACGACGTTCGCGCTGGCGAACAACCGCGGCTTCCACGCCAAGGGTTTCGCGGCCATGCTCTGGTGGGGGCTGGCGGGGGCGGTGATGATCGCCGCGGGAGGATGGTACTGGCTCTCGATCTTCGCCTTCATCCTCTCGGCGCTCTCGGTGGGAATCACCCAGATCCGCATCCCGCGAGGGATCGAGTGGGACCTTTGGGACCGCGACGAACGCGGCGAGCTCGTCCGCTAAGGGCAGCAGAGAGCACGAAGACGAATGCCAGCAGAAGACCGGTTCGACGATGAGCTGGATGGTGGCGCTGCGGACCTCGGCCCCGATGAGCGCGACCTGGACCTGATGGACGGCACCTGGGAGGAGCGCTACTACTCCGGGCGGATGCGCCAGCGCGACTGGCAGGGGGTCTACGTCGGGCTTGCGCTGCTGGCGCTCCTGGGGCTGGTCATCCCCGCGCTCGTGGTGCTGTTCCGGTGAGCGGCGCCCTGGCAGGGAAGGTGGTGGCGCTCATCGGCACGGGGAGCGAGCTCGACCGCGCCATCGCCGTCGCCTGCGCAGAGGCGGGCGCGGATATCGCCCTTGGCACCGTGGACCGCAGCCAGGAGCAGGACTTCGGGGTCAACTCCATCGCCAACGAGCTCTGGGCCATCGGGCGGGAGCACTTCGTGCGCGTGATGGACGCGACCGAGGCGACCGAAGTGGCAAGCTTCGCGGACGAGACCTGGGACAGGCTGGGGCGCTGCGATGCGCTGCTCGCAAGCCACGAGCTTTTCGCAGCGGTCGAGCTGGACGAGCTCTCACCGGACGAATGGGAGCGCTCGCTGCGGGTCAACCTTACAGGGCCATTCCTCGCCGGGCAGGCGTTCGGGCGGCTGATGGAGCGCCAGGGCGCGGGCGCCGTTGTCTTCGTGACTATCGAGCGCGCCGGCGGCGACGCGGCGTTGACGGCGGCGCAGGCGGGCCTCGACGGGCTCGCGGACCACATCGGCCGCGCCTGGGGCGAGGCGGGCGTGAGCGCGCGCGTCGTGCGCGCCGGTGCGAGTGACGCGGCAGAAGGCGCCCGCGCGGTGCTGGCGGCAATCACCAGCCACCTGTAGGTTCAGCGGCGCCTGCCTGCGGGAGCCCCGCCAGGTCAGGATGACGGGGGCGGCTGCGGCTGGCGGGCTTTGAGCAGCATAGCGACGATTGGGCTGGGCTCGGTTGGCTGCCACTCCTTGTAGGCGACCTCGGTGGGCACGGGCCACTGGAGGTCCACATCGAGGCGATAGCCGGGAGCGCCCGCTTCGGCCAGGGCCTGTACGGCGGCGCGGGCGACCGTGAGCTGCATCGCCTCGTCGCCGGGCATGCCGAAGCTGTAGCCAAAGGGGAACTCAACACCCACGACGCGCGAGAGGCGCAGCTTCTGGGCGACGTCCGGCATCATCGTGACGGTGACGGTAGGGATTCCCAGGCCTTCGATAACACGTGCCAGCACGGGCACGTTCCGGCAGCAGTCCGGTCAGGCAGGGGCGAGGAGAAGGACGTCGACGGCGTGTTCCTTGAGGCGGGCGGCGAGTTCCGGCCCCTGCTTGGTGCGCCAGTCGTTGAGGCTGCGCTCCTGGTAGCCCATGAACGAGTAGTGCTCATCCGCAAGCGAGCCGATGGCGCCCTCCGCTTCGAGCTGCCGGAAGGCGCGGACCGGGAAGACCACGTTCACATCTTCGAGCGCGCCGGCGTTGCTGAGATGGAGGTGAGCACAGGCAACCTGCTCCTGCCGGACATCGGAGGGGATGACGCGGAAGCTGGGGTCGCCCCAGGTGGGCTCATTGCGCTCACGTTCCAGGTCAAAGGGCTCCTGCGAGTCCTTCAGGAAGACCCCGGCGGACGACATCAGGGCGATGCGGCAGCGATGGATTGGTTTGGAGAGGGGCGCCCACACGGGTGGCTCATCGATGGCCGGCATGGACTCGAAGGTGGTCCGCATCATGCGGGGAAGGAACTTCCAGCTGTCAACGGTCATGGCTGCACCCCGGTGGCTTCTGAGCGAGTAGTCTAACGCAACCGGCCGGCAACGGCAGGCGCGGCTCGCTCCACCGGGCCTGCTGGTAAGATCCGCCAATGAATCGCTATCACCGCTACTACTGTGGTTCGGAGAGGTGGGCGAAGCGGCTCGGCGAGTCGGTCGTGCCGTGGGTGCTCCGCGACTACGACCTTGGGCCCGACATCCTTGAGATCGGCCCGGGGCCGGGGCTGGTGACTGACCTGCTGCGCCAGCGGCTACCGGCGCTGACGGCAATCGAGATCGACGACCGCCTGGCGGCCAGCCTGGCCGAACGGATGCGGGGGACGAACGTCACCGTGGTCCACGGCGACGGGGCGGCGATGCCCTTTGAGGATGGCCGTTTCAGCAGCGCCCTTTCGATGGCGATGCTCCATCACGTGCCCTCGGCGGAGCTGCAGGATCGGCTCATCGCGGAGGCGTTCCGGGCGTTGAAGCCCGGGGGGAGCTTTATCGGGATGGACAGCACGGTGAGCCTGCGCTTCCGGCTCTACCACCTGTTCGACACGATGGTGCCGGCCGAACCGGGGACGTTCGGGGCGCGGCTGGAACGTGCCGGGTTCACAGGCGTGGTGGTGCGGGAAGGGAAGGGCGCCTTCCGCTGGCGGGCGATGAAGCCCGCGTAGCGGCGCCGGGGATTCACGGCTTCCCGTGGCCGGTTGATGTCCCGCCGAGGTACGTGAAGGGCCGCTTCCGCTCCACGTCGCAGGTCCGGCCCTTCCGCTCGCTCACGTTCGCGGCCCGGGTGGACGCGGGACAACGTCGCGGGCCGGCCCCGCCGCTCACTCACGTTCACGGTTCGGATGGGCGGTGGGGCACCGGGTCACCGGCGGCGCGGGGGTTCCTTGCGGAGCGCCAGGATCTCCTCCTGGATGCTGTCGGCGCGGTTTGAGGCTACGGCGCGGGCGTCTTCGAGCGCCTCGTTGTAGTACGCGGGACCGGCCAGCTCCGCGACGAAATCCAGGAGGAACTCGGTGGCGAGCTCGCCGATCTCCAGGTCGAACTCCGCTTGCACGTATTCCTGGAGTCGCCGGACGTATTCGGCTTTCTCTTCCTTCGGCAGGCGGATGGCCACAGACCCGGCCTCCTATGCCACGACGGGCGCCCGGCCGGTGATCCCGGGCACGGGGAAGGCGCGGGCGAACTCGGCGACCTCGGCGCGGACGGCTTCGCGGACGCCTTCGCCGTCCGGATCGCCCAGGACGCGGAGGATCCAGGCGGCCACGCGACGCATCTCATCGGGCCCCATGCCGCGGGAAGTGAGCGCCGGTGTGCCAAGGCGGAGCCCGCTGGTGACGTAGGCGGAACGGGTATCCCAGGGGATGGTGTTCCGGTTCGTGACAATGCCTGCGCCACCAAGGGCGTTCTGGGCTTTGAGGCCGCTCACCCCTTTGGAGCCGCAATCGGCGAGGATGAGGTGGTTGTCGGTGCCGCCGGAGACGAGCCGCAGGCCGCCCGCCGACAGCGCCTCAGCGAGGACGGCAGCGTTTTCGACGATGCGCCGCGCGTAGTCAGCGAAGCCGGCCGTCATGGCCTCGCCGAAGGCAACGGCCTTGCCCGCGATGGTGTGGAGATGGGGGCCGCCCTGGGTGCCGGGGAAGACGGCCTTGTCGAGCGCCTCCGCGTGTTCCGAGCGGCAGAGTGCCATGGCCCCGCGGGGGCCGCGCAGGGTCTTGTGGGTGGTGGAGGTGATGATGCCGGCGTAGGGTGCGGGCGACATGTGTTGTTCGCCGGCGACGAGCCCGGCGATGTGGGACATATCGACCATGAGCAGCGCGCCGCAGGCCTTCGCCACCTCGCCGAAGGCGGCGAAGTCGATAGCGCGCGGATAGGCGGTGGCGCCGGCGACGATGATCTTCGGCTTTGCATCGAGGGCAATGCGGCGGACGGCGGCCATGTCGATCGCCTCCGTCTCGCGGTCCACCGTGTAGGAGACGAAGTTGTAGAGGCGGCCGCTGAAGTTGACTGGGCTGCCGTGGGTGAGGTGCCCGCCCTGGCTGAGCTCCATCCCCATGATCGTGTCGCCGGGGGCGGCGAAGGCGAAGTAGGCGGCCATGTTGGCCTCGGCGCCGCTGGTGGGCTGCACGTTGGCGTGCTCGACGTGGAAGAGCGCCTTCGCCCGCTCGATGGCGAGGGTTTCGAGCCGGTCGCTGTGCTGGTTGCCCGCGTAGTAGCGTTTGCCGGGGTAGCCTTCGGCGTACTTGTTGGTGAAGACAGACCCGGTAGCTTCGAGGACCGCGGCGGAGGCATAGTTCTCGCTGGCGATCATCTCCAGGCTATCGACCTGGCGGCGCTCCTCGTCGGCGATGATGGCGGCGACTTCGGGGTCGCAATCCTGAATGGCGCTCATGGCGGCCTCCGGGAAGCCGCCCCGGGTGCGAGCTGGGCTACCCCGGGCCGGCGGGTTTCGTCAAGAGTACAGCGGCCGGGGATGTGGGGCGAAGCCGCGTGCGGGGGAGGGCAGCCACTGAATCCTTACGGCACGACGTCGAAGCGCCAGCCGATTGTCTGGAGCGGCGGTTGGGCGAGGTTCTTTGGGCTCTGGACGGAGACAGCGGCCTCGTGACGGCCGGGGGTCAGCGGGGTGGGGGGGGAATAGCAGGCCTTGCCCTTCGTGGGGGCTTCCTTGGTCGGGACCAGCCATGTGAGCTCGGTGGTGACCTCACGCCCATCGACCGCCATGCGAAACCACTGGGCGTACTCGGGGGTCTTCTCGAAGTTCGCTTCGAAGCAGATGCCGCTCAGCGGGTCGCCGGGCCGGAAGTACGATGGCTTCACCTCCTGGCCGTGCGCGGGGGCGACCGAGAGGATGTACGTGCCGAGGTCGGGCGAGGGGCCGAGGCCCGGGGTGGCCGCCGGGGTGCCCCCGGCGGGGGTGGTCGCGGCCGCGGTGCTTCCGGGCGCGGTGGGGTCTGCGGGAGAATCGCCGGGGCCATCGCCACAGGCTGCCAGCAGCAGGGCGAGGGCGGGCGCGAGAAGGGCAGGACGGAGGTTCATGGCTCAAGGGTCAGGCTAGCACCGGCCCCGGGTGCGAACCAGCGACAGCGGCCGCTTTGAGCTCGTGGCTTTCCCTGCAAGGGTGCGGGCAACTCTGTTCGACGAGGGCCTGCATTGAACGACGACACCGCCATTGAAACTGCCGCGACCGCTGGCGAGGCTGCCCCCGGTGAGGGCATAACGGCCCTACCCGGACCCGCCATTGACGCGATCGAGGGAGCGGCTGAGGCCAATCGCCTTCTCCTGGAGAGGCTGCGGGCGGCTCTGCTTGCGAACGAGCCGCTCATCGACCCGGCGATGCTCAGGGGCGAGACTGCTGAGGAGATGGAGGCGAGCTTCGCCGCCGCGCGGGAGTTCGTGGCCCGCATTCGCGAAGCCGTGCGCAAGGAGTCCGCCCCCGCCGTGCCGGCCGGCGCACCCGGCCGGGCATCGCTCCGGCCGCGGGGCGCTTTCGCGAAGATCCGCGCGGGGCTGGAGGAGAGGTAGGGCTACTTCACCTCGACCCTGGCGGCCATGCCGAGCCCCGCGTGCGGCACACCCCCCGGACCGGGGACGGGACAGATGAAGACATACTGCCCCGGCTTGAAGTCGATGCGCATCCGGGTGGACTCGCCGGGCATGATGACCTGGGGCCCGCCGAGGGCGACGTAGCCGAATCCAGCTGGCGGAGCGGCCTTCTTAAGGAACACGTCCACCACTTTCTCGAGCGCCAGGTCTCCGGGAAGGCGAACTAGCTGCATCTCGTGCGGTTCCGTCCCCTCGTTCCGGAAGCTCACCATCGTGTCGCCGGCCGCGATGGGGGGGCAGGCCAAACGCGTAGCTCCTGCCTTGCCCATCGTCTTTGCCGGTGATTTCCACCTTTGCGGAGGGGAGAGAGGCCCCCGACCTGTTCCCTTCGAAGGTCACCTCGGCCAGCTGGCCCTTCTGGAGATGGGGCACGCCATCGGGGTCCCCCTGGAAGCAAAGGACGATGTAGCGGCCCTCGTCGAAGTCGATGTAGTGCTCGGCGGTCTCGCCGGGCGCGAGCGCACCTGGCCCGCCCCACCACGTTACCCAATCTGGGAGGCTCTTGCCCGCCCTGTCCAGGGGGCCGATGGTGGCTATGATCTCTGCCGCGGTGTGGTCCCCGTCAACGCGGAAGAACTGCGCCTGGAGCACGTATTTGCCCTTGTTCGGCATCACGACACGAACCACGCCGGGCTTCGGAGCACCTTCCAATTCGAAGGCGAAGTCCGTCGCTTTCAGTGTGAGCGTCCCGGGCTTCGTGTCGTCGCCGCCGCTGCCACGTGTTGCCTCAGGAGAAGACTCAGAAGGTGGCGGTGTGGACGACCCGGGCTTCGTGTCGTCGTCGCCGCATGCGCCCAGGGACAGGGCAACGAGCGCGCCGACGGCAAGCACGACGACCAGGCGCGAGAGACGGGACCGCATTTCAGTAAGGTGATCTCGCAACATGCCGGTCTCCCCTGGAAATGAATGCTGGTCTCCTGCTGCGTGAGCAGCCTGTCCCGGTGATGGAGCATGGCCTTTCAGACCCCGGGCTGTCCCTGCTTCGGCCCCGAAGGGGAGCCGTCAGCCCCGGCAGCAGCGCAAATACGAACACGGCCAGCAGCCCCACGGCCAGGCGCGCCGTGCCCATTTCTCCCGGGACGATTCGCGCCCAGGAGGAGATACCGGCAAGTCCAGGGACGGGTGCGGGCCCGTCAATCGGCCAGCGGGCTGTGCCGCCGCCATCCGTCTCTACTTGATACCGCCGCAGCGGCTCGTCCATTGCGCGCCATCATGCTTCCGCGTGTCAAGACGTGGCAGCATGAAAGGCGCGGACACAGGATGAGCGGCAGAGCGGGAGCAGGAGGTCCGCGTTCGCGAAGCCGTGCCCGGACGGGCGTCGCCGCGGCAGCAGGGCGCTTTCGCCAGGACACGCGCGGAGTTGGAGGCGAGGCAAGGGGTGGGCAGATACCAGTTGACGACGGCTTAGGGAGTGCCGATAGTACAACTGTAACCTCCCTGCTGCTTCGTCGGCAGGGTGCGAAGCCGCTCCAGTGGAGCGGCTTCAGCGTATCTGGGGGACCGGCCGTGGCGACCCGCGTGATCGCCTACATCGATGGCTTCAACCTGTACCACGGTATCAGGAACACTCCCTACCGCTGGCTCGACCCGGGGCGCTCGCGCCTGGTCTGCTCCGACCAGTGGACGACCTGGTCCATGTCCTCTATTTCACTGCCCGCATGCGTGGAACTCCTGGTGACCCGGGTGCTCCGCTACGGCAGCAGGTGTACCTGCGAGCGTTGCGCACGTTCCCCAACCTCACTATCCACTGGGGTCACTTCCTGATCAGCGAGCCATCCATGCCTGTGAAGAACCCTCCCCCGCGGTTCATCCAGGTGATCAAGACTGAGGAGAAGGGGTCGGACGTCAACCTGGCGACGCACCTGTTGACTGATGGATTCCTCGACTCCTACGACCTCGCTCTCGTAGTGTCCAACGACTCGGACCTGTGTCCCCCTCTCGAAATGGTGAGAACCCAGCTTCACAAGCAAGCCGGGGTTGCCAATCCGCACCCCGGAACTCCCAGCAAGTCGCTCAAGAAGCTGGCATCCTTCTACAAGCCCGTCCGTGCGGGGCTGCTCGCGGCCAGCCAGTTCCCGGAATCCATGGTCGATGCAGCAGGTCAATTCACCAGGCCCGCGGGTTGGTAGGCGCTGAGTCAGACGGCCCCCGGGCATGGCGGCGGCCGGAGGGCGCATTCGCCAGGACACGCGCGGGAGCTGGAGGCGAGGCAAGGGGTGGGAGGTTAGCGGCTGGTCGGGGTGCCCAGATTTGAACTGGGGGCCTCTTCGTCCCGAACGAAGCGCTCTGCCAGGCTGAGCTACACCCCGCCGCGAACGTTCATCGTAGCAGCCGTGTTCGCTTAGCGGAACGAGAAATTCATCCCGAGCTCAGGCGCTGGCGGCGGGAGCGGCGCGAAGCCCGGCCGGGCGGTGGTACATGGGCGTTCCCGTTCCGCCGTGGCGGAGCATGATCACTTCGGCGACGATGCTCACCGCGATCTCCTCGGGAGTCTCTGCGCCGATGAAGAGGCCGATGGGGGTGCGCACGCGGGCGAGCTCGGCGGGGTCGAACCCTTCGTCCTGCAGGTGGCTGAGGACGGTGGCGGTGCGGCGGCGTGAGCCAATCATGCCCAGGTAGGCGGCGTCCCGGCCGAGGCAACGGCGGAGGGCCGCCTCGTCCTGGCGGTGGCCGCGGGTGACGAGCACGACGGTGGTGTTGGGCCCAATGGGGTAGCGGTCGAGCGCGGCCTCGAACTCGTCGCAGATGACCTCGCTGGCCTCGGGGATGAGGGCGGGGTCGGCGTACTCTTCGCGGTCGTCGATGACGGCGACGTGGAAGCCGAGCATATTCGCAAGCTTCGCAAGCGCGCGCCCGATGTGGCCCGCGCCAACCACCAGGAAGGCCGGCTTTGCCTCCACCGCTTCGACGTAGATGGCGGCGGCGCCGGGCGCCTCGCGGGTGCTGAGAGCGCCGCCGGCGGCATAGACCATTTCGGCGGCGTGGCGGGCGAGAACGGCCGGCGCGTGGCCAGCAACAAGGGCGTCGAGGGCGGGATCGCCGAGCGTGCCCGAGGTTTCGCCCGAAGGCTCGATGAGCAGCCGACTGCCCGGGCGAAGGCCGGCCTCGCCGGGTTCGAACACGGAGGCGAGCACCACGGGCTCGCCACCTTCGGCAGCGGCCAGCAGGCGTCGTGTCAGTTCGAGCATATCGATAGCGTACAGCGGGGCATCGCCCGCGACGAGAGAGCCACTCTTGCGGCGGAAAAGCAGGCAACTCCTTTCTTTTCCAGCATGGAGTGATTGACATTTCCCGCATGAATCGATAGAACGCACGGCAACGTACACTTACGTGAACGTCAGGATTAAGGAGAGGGGGAATCACCAATGGCAGAGGACAACTACTGGCTTCGGCTCAACAGGCGCAGCCTCAGCCGCCGGACAGCGCTGAGGGGCGCTTTCGCCGGTGGCGTGGGGCTGGCGGTGGGCATGGCTGCCTGCGGCGGCGACGACGATGAAGAAGCCGCAGAGCCCACTTCGACACCGACCAAGGAAGAACAGGAGAAGCAGGAGAAGAAGGAGGAGGAGGTCAAGAGCATCCTCTGGCAGCGCATTGACACAACTGCGCAGGCCGTGAAGGGCGGCATCTACCAGAGCTACACCACTGCCGACGTGACGAACCTGGACCCGCTCTCCTCGCCTTCGTTCACGGCCGCATTCGCCGGATGCTGGTACTATCCACGCCTCCTCACCTTCAAGCCGGGATACCGGGACAAGGGCGCCACGGGGGAGGTCCAGGGCTACCTTGGCGCAAGCTGGCAACAGCCCGAGCCCACGACGCTTATCTTCAAGCTCCAACCGAATGCGGTCTGGGACGAGAAGCTGAACAAGAGGCCCATCGATGCCGACGACGTGGTCTTCTCGTGGAACAAGTTCGCGGCCAAGGGCATCTCGCGTAAGGACCTGGTGAAGCTGCCGGACAACCCGAATGGCGCGGTCGAATCGATCGAGGCGGTGGACAAGACCACCGTGAAGTTCAAGCTCGCCTACCCCTACGCGCCCCTCCTCCCGGCGCTGGCTTACTCGCGCTACCTGCAGGTGATGCCGCGCGAATCGGAGGGCGGCTACGACCCGCGCAACGAGACGCGCAGCGGCGGCCCGTGGATGCTCACGGACTACCAGCGCAGCGTGAAGTTCGAGATGCGGAAGAACCCGAACTACTGGGCAGCAGACAAGGTCTACCTGGATGGCTTCGACATTCCCATCATCGCGGAGTACTCCGCGAGCCTTGCCCAGTTCCGGGCGAAGAAAGTCTGGGCTCTCGCACCGCGCCAGGAGGACGTGGTTGGCCTCTACAAGGACCTGCCCGGGGTGCTCGTCTCCCAGGGGGGCCACACCCGGACGGTCTACTTCCTCTTCTTTGGCCTGCAGCCCGGGTCGCCCTTCCTTGACGAGCGGGTCCGCCAGGCGGTGTCGATGCTGATCGACCGGGACGCCTGGATTGATACGTTCTACAACATCTCGGAGTTCAACAAGGAGGGCTTCCCGACCGACGTGCGCTATCACAGCCACATCGCCAGCGGCTGGGAAGGGACCTGGCTCGACCCGAAAAGCCCCGACATGGGGGCCGGGGGCAAGAACTTCCAGAAGAACGTCGCCGAGGCGAAGAAGCTGCTGGAAGCGGCCGGGCATGGCAGCGGGATCGACACCGATATCGCCTGGATCGCAACGGGCCAGTACGGGACCACCTTCCCCAAGTACGGGGAGCTGTTCAAGGGGTTCCTCGAGGAGAGCGGCCTGTTCAGGCTGAAGCTCGTTAACCCCGACTACGCCACTGACTACCTGCCCAACTACTACCGGTCGAAAGGCAACTTCAAGGGGATCGGCGTGGGCGCATTCACCACGTACCCCGACCTCGACCAGTTCCTTTTCGCCTACTTCCACTCGAAGGGGAGCATCGGCCACTCGTCACTCCTCGTCGACCCCAAGTCCGACCAGCTGATTGAGGCGCAGCGAGCAGAATTCGACGCCGGGAAGCGGGCCGCGATCATCAAGGACTGGCAACGGCACGCGGCCGTGACCATGCCACTGGTGCCATTCCCGGGCCAGTCATCAGCATACGGATTCGCCTGGCCGTGGGTGGGCAACGTGGGAGTGTTCCGCGCCTTTGACACGGAGTCGGCACGGGACACGTACGAGACGACCCTCTGGTACGACAAGAGCAAGCACACCACCTAGCCGCAGAGGGAGGGAGACCCGATGGAGCGCACGCCTGATTGGGGCGGCGCCGGTGGCGGCGGATGGCGCTGGCAGCCGCCGTCGCCGGAGAAGGCGCCGGGATGCCCCTTTAGCACCGCAGTGAAAGCCGCACCGGTGAGAGAGCAGGGATAAGAGCTTGGGACGATACGTCACGCAACGGCTGATCCTGGCAGGCTTCACGCTCCTGCTCGTCTCGATCATCGTGTTCACGCTGTTGCGGGTGATCGTGCCGCTGGTCTATGTCGATGCCGTCGACATCATCGCGGGGGAATACGGCCACTCCGACCCCGCGCTGGCGGCACAGCTGCGGGACGAATACGGCCTGAGCGGGAACGTGGTGCTGCAGTACTTCGAGTGGCTGGGGGGGATCCTCCGCCTTGACCTGGGTGAGTCGCTGTTCAACGGCCGCGCTATTACTACGGAGATGGGCGACCGGCTCCCGGTCTCGCTAGAGCTGGGCATCATCGGGCTCCTTTCGGCGGTCCTCTTTTCGGTGCCCATGGGAGTGGTGGCGGCCGTGTGGCAGGACCGCTGGCCGGACTACGTGTTTCGGACGTTTGCCATCATGCTCAACTCCATCCCCGGCTTCTGGCTGGCGATCATGATCATCACGTTCGGCTCGCTCTGGTTTAACTGGGCGCCGCCACTGAACTTCAAATACCTCTGGGAGGACCCGGTCGCCCATATCAAGATCATGGCGCTCCCGGCGCTGCTCATCGGGCTGACGCCGAGCGCCGGGCTGATGCGCATCGTGCGCACGCAAATGCTGGAGGTGATGCGCCAGGACTACATCCGGACGGCGCAGGCAAAAGGGCTGGCCGGGCATGTAGTCATCTTCAGACACGCCATGCGGAACGCTCTCATCCCGGTGGTCACGGTGATCGGGCTGAGCCTGCCGGGGCTGATTGCGGGGACGGCGATCTTCGAATCGATCTTCACCCTCCCGGGCATGGGGCAGTACCTGGTCTCTTCAGTGAGCAACTTCGACTACCCGGTGGTTCAGTCGACGAACCTGATCTTCGCGGTCCTTATCGTGACAGCGAACCTGGGGGTCGACCTGAGCTACCCGCTCCTCGACCCGAGGATCAGGTACTGAGATGGCCAGCACCATCCAGGCCTCCGCCCTCGAGTTCGGCCCTCGCGTCGTCAAGGAGCGCCCGCTGGCGTTGCGGCCGGTGTTCTGGCTGCTCCGCTTTGCGCGGCAGAAGCCGCTGGGCTTCGTGGGCATGTTGATGGTGGTCGGACTGGTCCTGGTCGCCATCTTCGCCGACCAGGTTGCCACGCACCCCGTGAACAAGCTCGACCTGAAGCACCGGCTGGAAGGCCCGAGTGCCCGGCACTGGCTGGGGTCGGACGCGACCGGCAAGGACACCTTCTCGCGCCTTGTCTATGGGGCCAGGATCTCGATGATGGTGGGCTTCGGGGCAGTTGCGATCAGCGCCGCCGGCGCGGCCACGCTGGGGATGGTCAGCGGCTTCTTCGGCGGCTGGTTCGACAAGATCCTGCAGCGCTTTGTCGATGCGTGGCAGGCGATGCCGGGGTTGATCATTCTCATCACCATCCTCGGCATCGTGCGGCGAATGCCGAATGTGAACCTCGTGCTGGCGATGGTGATCGCGATCGGTGTGCTCACCATCGCGGGGAGCTCACGCGTCATCAGGTCGCAGGTGCTGCTGGTGAAACAGGCGCCGTTCGTGGAGGCGGCGCATTCGATGGGGGCAGGAAGCGGCCGGATCATGCTGTACTGCATCCTGCCGAACGTGTTTCCGCTCATCCTGGTGAACGCGACAGTGGCGCTGGGCGGAGTGATCCTGGCCGAGGCGAGCCTGAGCTTCCTCGGCTTCGGACCGGCGGGCGAGCCTTCGTGGGGGCAGATGCTCTCGGTGGATGGCCGCGAATACATGCGGAAGCAGCCGGGGCTGGCGCTTTTCCCGGGCATCTGCATCGGCATCGCCGTCTTCGGCTTCAACATCTTCGGCGATGCGCTGCGCGACGTGCTCGACCCGCGCCTGCGCCGCCGGTAACGGGGCGGCCCGCTTCGGCTAGACTCCCAGGGAGCGGGCGATGACTTCGAGCGCTTCGCGGGCCTCGTGGGTGGAGCCGACCATGACATCGGCAAGGGCCACGATCTCGGGGGGCGTTTCGTCGCCGCCCGAGACTCCAAGGAGCATGACCGTGACGCCTTCGGCTTCGAGCGCGCGGGCGGCCCGGAACATGGCTGCGTCGGTGGCATCGTCGCCCATGGCCAGGACGGATTTCGCGCGGTAGTGCCGGGCGACGGCGGTGAGGGCGGGGCCCTTGCCGCTTTCGGTGTTGGGGAGCACTTCGAGCACCATGCGCCCTTCGCGCAGGCGGAGCCCCTCGGGCAGGTGGGCCAGGGCAGCGCGGATGCCGCCCTCAAGCTCCGGCGCCGTGCGGAAGTGGAAGGCGGTGGAGATGGCCTTGCGCTCGATATGCAGGAACGAGCTGGGCACGGCGGAAAGGACATCCTGCTCAACCTGTTCGAGGGCCGCTGCCAGGCTCATTCGCTCCACCGGGGGCAGCAACGAGTGCTCGAACGACGGCTCCAGCCCGTGGCTGCCGACCACGGTCACCCCCTGGCAGGGCACGAGGCGGCGCGCGGTGTTGAGGTCGCGACCGGTGATGACGGCCACCTTCGCGGCGCCCACCAGGCGGTCGAGCACGGCCAGGGTGGCATCGGGCACGCGCGCGTCGGCGGCCTGTTCGACGATGGGCGCGAGGGTGCCATCGAGGTCCGTGACGATGAGGAGCGGCCCGCGGGCGCCGGCCAGGGCGCGAAGCCGCTCGGTGGTTTCAATATCGAGCACGTCGCCAGTATAGGCCGGCGACGGCAAGAGGCCGACCCGCGGGCGCTGCCGCTACCCTATACTTCGCCCATGACGGTCTTTTCCGAACGGCCGCGCGACATGCGCTCCCAGGCGGGCGACACCTTCGACTTCGATGCGGCCCAGCGCCAGGCGGCGCAGTTCCCGGGCGTGCGGAAGCCCACCACCGGGCGCGGACGGAAGCTGGCGAAACCCGGACCGGGCGAGACGGCGGCGATCGTGATGGCAGCGTTCGCGGCCTACTGGGTGGCCCCGGCAATGATGGCCGGGCGCCGCAAACGGCGGAAGTGACGGGTTCCCGGCTGCGGGTGGGTATTGCGGGCACAAAGTACATGGCCCGCGTGCACCTGCGGGCGCTGCGCCAGGCGGGGGCCGAAGTGGTGGCCGTGGCCTCGCCAAACACGGCAGGGGAGTTCGCGGCCAGGCACGGGATTGCCGCTCATTACAAGGACTACCGCGCGATGATCGAGGGCACGCCCCTCGACGCGGTGGTCATCGCGACACCCAACGACCTGCACTACGACGTCTGCCTCGCCGCTGCCGATGCGGGCAAGCACGTGATGTGCGACAAGCCGCTCGCGCTCTCACTGGATGAGGCGGACACCATGATCGCCGCCTGCGAGCGCGCGGGGGTGGTGCTGATGTACGCCGAGAACATGCTCTTCGCCCCGATGGTGGAACGAGCATGTGAGCTCGCGCGGCGCGATGAGGCTGGCGGAGCGTATCTGGTGAAGCACATCCAGGGGCACGGCGGGCCCTACTCCGAGTGGTTCTGGGACATCGACCGGGCGGGCGGCGGCGCCCTCATGGACATGGGGCCGCACAGCATCCACACGGTCTGTCACGCCATGGGGGCGTGGCCCGAGGCGGTGACGGCCACCCTCGGCCGCTACCTCCACGGCGAGAAGACCCCGGGGGAGGACCACGCCAACGTCCAGCTGCACTTTGGCGGCGGACGGCTGGGAGTCGCCGAGGCCTCGTGGGCGATGCCCGGGGGCGCAGCCCTCCTCGAAGTGTACGGGCCGGGCGGGCAGGTCACGGTGGACCTGCTGCGGGGGCCGGCCCTGCAGGTGTTCCGGGCGCCGGGGACGCCCGGCGGAGGGGAGCGCGGTCGCTGGGAGCACTCGCCGGCCGAGTTCGCGCGGCAGTGGGGCTACGAGGGCCAGGCGCGGCACTTCATCGAGGCCGCCGCGGGCCGGGCGCAGCTTCGTTCAAGCGGCGCTGACGGCCGCCGGGTGCTGGAGATCATCTGCGCGGCCTACGAGTCGGCCCGGCTCGGCCAGCGCGTGCCCCTCCCCTTCGCGAGCGAGCGCGAAAAGGCAATCGATCACTGGCTCGACGAAGCAGACGATGAGTGGGGAGAGTGGGACTGAGTGGTTCCGCTCAGCCCAGGATGGCGCCATCGGCCACGAGCCGTGCCTGCAGCGGCGCCGCTCCGAGAAGGCCGGCATCCTCGTTGCGCTGCAGAGCGAGAGCGGCGGCGGTTCCCGCAGCCTGGCCGGTGGCGAAGCAGGCCGGGATCTCCTTCGTGGAGTGGTGCGCCCGGTGATCAACGGAAATGCAGCGCCCCGCCGTGAGCAGATTGCCCGCGCCCGGGGGCAGGAGCGAGCGGTAGGGAATGCTGTAGATGGCGCCGTACTTGGTCCAGTTGCCCGTGACCGCTACGGTGTCGTCGAAGGGCCGGTCCATGTCCTCGCGGGTGAGTACGTATCGCCCTCGCAGGCGGCGTGACTCGGTGATGCCCAGGGTGGTGGCGAAGCCTGAGATGTAGGCCCGCTCAAAGCCGGGCGCGTTGCCGCGCATGCGGTCGAGCTCAGCGCGCACCAGCCGGCGACACTCGATCTCGGCGTAGGTCAGGTCATCGGGGTTGATGGCGTCGATGTCGCGGTCAATGCGCTGCGCCGAACCCCAGGGGTGCAGGTAGCCGCTTTCGTTCACGGTGCGGTAGTAGAAGGGGCGCTGTTGGGAGCTCTCGGCGGCCGCTTCGTCCACGTTGGCGGTACGGAACCAGAGCCACGGGTAGACGCGCTCGCTTTCGAAGGGCTCGCCCGCGAGCGCGCAGATGTCGGCATCGCCTGTGGCGTCGATGACGGCGCTGCAGGCGATCGCTTCCCGCCCGGCCTTGGACTCGAAGATGACGTGCGTCAGGCGCATCCCATCGCGCACGACGCCCACGGCCCAGCGGTGGAAGCGCAGGTCGACCCCGGCTTCGAGCACCATGCGGTCGGACTCGACCTTGAACTCCTCGGGGTCGTAGGCCACGGAATAGCGGACCACGTGGGGGCCACTGCCCCATACCAGACCGATGCGGCGGTACTTCTCGACGAGCGCCTCGTCGGGGCTGCCCCACTCCTCAGGCGGCGGATAGAGGCAGGCGCTGCGGGCCGCGAGCCGATCGACCATCTCCTGGCAGAGCCCGGCGATGACCTGGCGTCCACGCCCGTCGTCGAGGGTCAGCAGGAGGATGATCAGGCCGTTGGAGGCAAGCCCGCCCAGGGTGCCGTACCGCTCGACGAGCATGGTACGCGCCCCTCCGCGGGCAGCCGCGACGGAAGCGGCAATCCCGGCCGCGCCACCGCCGACGACGAGCACGTCAGTCTCAGCGACAACCGGCGTGCGACGCTCGGGCTCGCGGATGTAGTTCGTCATGCGCGGATGATACGCACCCGCGCGGCCCGGCGTCGCGCCCGGGGCCCGGGTGTTACTGGACCCCGAGCAACTCCACTTCGAAGACCAGGTCCGCGTTCGGGGGGATGACGCCGCCCGCGCCCCTGCTGCCGTAGCCAAGCGCCGCGGGGATGTGGAGGAGGCGTTTTCCGCCAACCTTCATGGTGGCGACGCCTTCGTCCCAGCCGGCGATTACGCCGCCAACGCCGATCACGAAGCTGAAGGGCTGGCCGCGGTCGAGGGAGCTGTCGAACTTCGTGCCGTCGACGAGCCTGCCGGTGTAGTGGACGGACACGCGCTGGCCCTTCTGGGGAGAAGCGCCGGTGCCAACAACCTTGTCTTCGTACTTGAGGCCGCTGGCGGTGGTCGTCGGGTTAGTCAACTTGATGGGCTCCTTCGGGGCGGCAGAGGGCGAAGCCTTGACCGCGGTGGTGGGTGAACTGCCGCCTGTGGCGGGGGTGGAAGTGGGCGGGGGCGGTTCCGGGCCATCGCCGCAGGCTGCAACGAGGGCAGCCACGAGCGCGAGACCCGCAGCGGGCAAGAGGATGCGAATGGCTCTCATGCAGCCAGCGTAGCGAGGCGCCCCGCTTGCGTCACATGCGCCGGGTGCGGCGTCCTTACGGAACCTTCAACTCCTGGCCGATTGAGAGGTCGTCGGGGCTGGCAAGGTTGTTGGCGGCGACGATCGCTTCGACCGTGACCCCCCAGGCAACGGCGAGGTCCCACAGGGTGTCGCCCGCTTTCACAACGTAGGTGCTCCCGGAGGTGACCGTCCCGCCCGCGGCCGGGCTCGGGCTGGCGCTTGCGCTGCCGGCCGGCGAGGGCGAACCGGCGACCGTCGAAGTGCCGCCCGGGGAAGGGGTGGATGCCGTCGACGTGGCCGGGGTGCGAGTGGCGGGTGTGGGCGCCTCGCCGTCGTCGTCGCCACCGCAGCCAACCGTGAGAATGGCCGCGAGGGCGGCGGCAAGGACGAGCAGTGGGGCCGAAGAGGTCCGGTGGCGGATTGCTGGCAGGGTCGGCATCAGGGCTTGCGCTCCCCGTCGCCCGGGAGACGAAGCTCCGCCACCCACGCTCCATCGCGGCGCACGACGCGGTACCGGGGAGTGGCGCCGCGGGAGGAGTCCCCATCGGTTTCCACCGGGCCGGCGGGGGGAAGGGCCGGCCGGGCCGGCCCGGGCGCTCGCCGCTGGCGCGGTCCTCGGCGCGATGTTGTTCGGGCCCGGCTCAATCGCATCGCAAAGCCTCCTTTCGATGCGCCCGCAAGCGGCGGCCAGAAGGACTGGAGGCAATACCAGGACACGCCTCCGAACGCCTGCGAGGTTAGCTGACGGGTTCGGCGTCGGATTCGCCTACGCGCGAGCGCGATTCACCCCGGGCAGTGGGTCCCCCGCTCCCCGGGACAGCAATCCCGGGGATTCGGCACGCCCATACTACCATCGCCAGTCAACCTCTGGCGGAAGGGGTCCGGTGCCAGCTATTGACATTCATCGCTGCATGACGATAGAGTGCTGAATATGTCAGAGGCAATCCCCGAACACATGCTCGAACACGTCGCAGAGCGCTTCCGCGTGCTGGGCGACGTCACGCGCCTGGCGATCCTGCGGAACCTGATGCGCGAGGGCGAGCGGAACGTGGGCGACCTGGTAGCCGCCCTCGGGATGAGCCAGGCGAACGTCAGCAAGCACCTGCGGGTGCTCCTGGACGCACGCATCGTTTCGCGCCGCCAATCGGGGACAGCGGCCTACTACGCCGTCATCGACCCCACCGTTGTCCGCATGTGCGACATCGTCTGCGACCGCCTGGCGGAGCAGGCCCACCGCGAGCTGGAGCTGACTACGCGCAATTAGCCACCGGACGCCACATCCAACGCCAACCAGACCTGGAGTAACACCTTGAGCAACGCACCCCTTGCCCGCCTCGGACGCTGGTCGCACAGCCACCGCTGGACGGTGGTCATCACGTGGGCGGTCTTTGCCCTGGCGCTGGGCTACTTTGCCCCGAAGCTCGACCACGCCCTCTCGGGCGCCATGTGGGAAGTGAAGGGAAGCGACTCACTCGCCGCCCGCGAGGCTATCGAGGAGGAGTTCGGCGGCTTCTCCTCCCAGAGCGCTGCGGTCGTGCTCCACAGCGACTCGCTGCGGGCCAGCGACTCCGCCTACAAGGACCGGATCGAAGCCGTCACCGCGGTCTTCGCCTCCGAGGAGGCGCTTGGCCAGGTGGCGCCGCCGATGGTTAGCACCGACCGGCGGACCGTGGCCCTTCAGGCGGCGACGCTGGTGAACCCGACGGAATCGGTGCGGGCGGCCGAACGCATCTCCGATGACATCGAGAAGCTCTCCGGAGACGGGATAACGGTGGCGCTCACCGGCGCGCCCGCGTTCTGGGCCGACTTCAACGCCGTGAACCGCGAGGCGATGGTGAAATCGGAGCTGTTCTCGTGGCCGATCACGGCGGCCGTGCTTGTCCTTGCCTTCGGCTCGCTGGCGGCGGCGGGACTGCCGCTGCTGCTGACGGGCGTGGGGCTTGTCTCGGCGATGGGCGTGCTCTACGGGATCACCCGGTTCACGGACCTTTCGATCTGGACGCTCAACTTCGCGATGATGTTCGCGCTGGCGCTGGGCATCGACTACGCGCTGTTCATCGTGAGCCGGTTCCGGGGGGCACTGCACGCCACCCCGGGCGACGTGAACGGCGCGGTGGGCGCCACGATGGACACGGCCGGCAAGGCCGTGCTGTTCAGCGGGATCACCGTGCTCATCAGCCTTTCGGCGGTGCTGCTGGTGCCGGTGCCGGCGTTCCAGTCGATGGCAGCGGGCATGATGCTGGCGGTCGGATTCGTGCTGCTTGCGGCGATGACGCTGTTGCCTGCCCTGCTGGGCCCGGGGATCAACCGGCTTGCGCTCCCCTGGCACTCCGCCGGGGAGCACCGGAGCCCACGCTGGGCGGCCTGGGCGCGTGGCATCCAGCGGCGGCCCGTGCTGGCGGGAGCGGCGGTAACGGTGCTCTTGCTGGCCCTGGCGGCGCCGCTCCTGCGGCTGGAGACCGGGATGCCCGCCATCTCCGTGCTCCCCACGGACAGGCAGGCGCGCGTGGGCTACGACCTGCTGGCGGAAGCCTTCGGGCCCGGCGGGCCCGGGCCAATCCAGGTGGTGGTTCCGCAGGGGACCGATGCCGGGACAGTGCAGACCTCGGTCGCGCAGGTTCCCGGGGTCGCCATCGTCCTCCCCGCCCAGGAAGGGGCCGGCGGCCGCAGCCTCGTGACGGCCTTCGCCACCACCGACCCGTCATCGCGGGAATCGAACGAGCTCATCGCGACGATCCGCGAGGCGGTGCCAGCGGGCGCGCTCGTGGGCGGACCGGTAGCGGAGAACTACGACCTTGACCAGACCCTGCGCGACCGGGCGCCGATTGTGATCAGCGTGGTGCTGGTGCTGGGCTTCGCGCTGCTGCTATTCGCGCTGCAGGCGGTTTTCATTGCTGCGGCGGGGGTCGTGCTGAACCTGCTTTCGGTAGGGGCCGCCTTCGGTATAGGAGCGCTGGCCTTCCAGCACGGCTGGGCGGCCGGGCCGATGGGATTCGAGAGCCAGGGGTACCTGACCTCGTGGGCGCCGCTCTTCTTCTTCGCCCTGGTGTTCGCGATCTCGATGGACTACACCGTCTTCCTGCTGGCCTCGGCGCGGGAGCACTTCGAACGGTCGCAGGACGCGAACGAGGCGGTCGAAGGCTCGCTCGCGCACACGGGGCGCCCGATCGTTGCGGCAGCGGGGGTCATGGTGGCGGTGTTCTTCACGTTCGCCATTGCAGGGCCGCTGCCGATGAAGGAGATGGGGCTCATCCTGGGCATGGCGGTGTTGGCCGACGCCTTCCTGGTGCGGCTGGTGCTGGTGCCCGCGGTGCTGACCGTTGCCGGCAGGCGAGCGTGGTGGCTGCCGCGCTGGGCGGGCAGGTTCCTGCCCGACGTGCGCTTCGCCCACTGAGCTATTGCCCCCGCGACGCCCCGCCGGAGCCCGCGGCTCGTGCTCTCTTTCCGGCAGACAACAAATCGAAGAGGAGAACCAGTTGAAGGAACACACCCCCACAGTTGAAGGCAAGAGCTTCGAGCGCTTCATGGCCGGCCCATACGGGCGCGCCCTCCGCGCGGCACTCGGGGTCGCAATCATCGCCATCGGCCTGCTCCTCGTAGGCAAGCCCGCTGGCTACATCGTCGCGGCCGCGGGGATCCTTCCCATCGCTTCGGGCGGGCTCGGGCTCTGCCCGGTCGCGCCTCTCTGGGGCGGGCACTTCATCGGCTCCAGGTACTGCGACGGCGGGCGCAAGTAGGCCCCGGCTACAGGTCCCGCGGGACGTTATCAACGCCGCCGCCGGGGGCCATAGAAACGCCCTTTAGAAACGAAGCAGCCCTGTAACGCCGCGTTCATCGTGCGTTTACTCAGTGGTGAGACGCTAAACCTGACCACCCGGTGCAGGGCGCCGGGAGAAAGGAGGCAATCGCATGCTGAGTGACTACCTGATCGAAGCGCGCATGGCCGACCTGCGGCAGGAAGCCATGCGGGCTGGTATCGAGCGGGCCATCCGCGAGCTCTACGGTGAGAAGCGGCCCGGGCGGCCCTACGCGGTCGACCCCGCGCTCTACGCCCGCTACGTGTGGTATGGCTACCACGGCTAGTGAGCGGCTGACCAGCATGAGGGGCGCACCAGCGCCCCTCTTTTCTTGCCAGCACACCCAGGCCTTGCCGCCAGGCGCGGCGGGGGCCGCCCGGGTCCGGGCCGGTGTCAGAAGGGACGGATCTCCCTCGCGTAGTCGAGGCCCCGGTTGACGGTGACGCGCATGATGGCGCCGGCCTTTGAGTCGTCCTCGACCAGCTCGATCACGCCGGCGGCAACGTCGCCGGGGCGCAGGATGCCGCCCACGAGCTTCTTCAGCTCCTCGAGCCGCGCTTCGCCTTCCTCGCCACCCTGGTGCACGAGGGGCGTATCGGTGAAGGTCGGGCAGACGGCGTTGACGCGGATGCCTTCGGCCGAGAGGTAGGCGAGCGAGCGGCTGAAGTTCACCACGCCGGCCTTGGCGGCGGCATAGACGGGGTTGTTGGGCATGGGCAGAAGCCCGCCCATCGAGGCGGTGTTCACGATCACGCCGCCGCCGAGCCGCCTCATCTCCCGGACGGCGATTCGGGTGGCATCGATGACGGCCGTGAGATCGATGTCGATGACACGCTCGAACTCGCGGGTTTCGTCGCCGAAGAGGTCTTCGCGTTCGCCGATGCCGGCGTTGTTGCAAACGATGTCGAACCGTCCAAAGTGCTCCAGGCAGGCGGCGAAGGACGCCGCCAGGTCCTCGGTCTGGGTCACATCGCAGCGGCGGAACAGGGAGACACCGCCGCGGGCACCAAGCAGGTCGACGGTCTCGCGGCCGGCCTTCTCGTCGATGTCGGCAACGATGACCTTAGCGCCCTTGAGCACGAGCGCGAGGGCGATAGCGCGCCCGATACCGGACCCGGCGCCCGAAACGACCGCCGCCTTACCATTGATCTCCATCGCCAATCCCCGGAACGCCCTTGCGGGCGGTATTTTCCGCGACTCTACCAGCCCGGCCGGTTTCTGGCTCGGTCCATTCTGTGCCCATACGATGGGCCAGACGGCCAGTGCGGGCCGCAACGATCACCCTGGAGCCGTTCCCATGCCTGTCTATGCCGTGGGCGAAAAGAAGCCGGCCATCCACCCCGATGCATTTATAGCGCCGACGGCTTCCATCGTGGGGGACGTCACCATCCATGCCGGGGCGTCGGTCTGGTACGGGGCGGTGGTGCGCGGAGACACGTCGTACGTGGTCATCGAGGAGGGGGCGAACGTGCAGGATGGGGCAGTCGTGCACGGCCGAGCAGGGCTCCCGGCGATAGTCGGCGCAGGGGCATCGGTGGCCCACAACTGCGTGGTTCACGGCGCCGTCATCGGGCCGCGTGCCCTCATCGGCAATGGGGCGCTGGTGCTCGATGGCGCGAAGGTGGGGGCCGGGTCGCTCATCGCGGCCGGGTCAGTGGTGCTGCCAGGGGCGGAGATCCCGGCGGGGGTGCTGGCTGCGGGAACCCCGGCGGTGGTGAAGCGCCCCATCGCCGGCAGCGCTTCGGAGGAGTGGATTACCGGCAACCCCGGGCGCTATGCGGCGCTCGCCCGCGAGCACGCCGCTTCCGTTCGCGAAATCAGCCGGGCGGAGGCAATGCCGGGGGCTGCTGGTGGTCCTCAGGGAGGCGCCAGCGCCCGCTGAAAACGTTCCTCCCAGACGGCATGGACGGGCTTCAGGGCGCCGGTGATCTCTACCATCCCCATGCTCGCGAAGTGAGTGAGGATGGACACCTGGTCGGGGGTGAACCCCCAGCCGGGCTCGCTCAGGTCGAGGTCCTGGTAGAGGAGGAGAATCGCCAGCTCGGCCTGGACGCCGTCGAGCAGGTCGAACATGCGCTGGTAGTAGGCGGCCTGGTTGGCGGGGGAGTTGTTGGGCCCGCCCGCCGAGCCCCAACCTCCCTCGGCCATGAGGAGCGGCTTACCGCTTGCCACCTCGAAGCGCCGGAAGTAGTCGATGGGGATCTCCGCGGGCGAAGAGAAGCTGAAGCCCGGGTACGAGGAAAGGCCAACGACATCGACATCGAATTCGCGCGTGAGGGCGAACTGGTCCACATCGGACTTCGGCCAGGGCGGCAGCTGCCAGGCGTTGTCGACCTGGAACGAGACGAAGATGCGCGACGATGGGCTGAGCTGCCTTATCTGCGGGGCAAGGCGGTTGCACATGTCGCGAATGATCTCGTAGAGCTCCCTGTCGCCCGTGGCGCGAATGGTATTGATCTCGCTCGCCAGGCCGATGTAGGCAGGCTTGAACGCGGAGACGAGCGCGAGTACCCACGCCTCGTGGATAGCGCGCGTGGCAGGGTCCTTCAGCGTGCGGCCGTTCTTGATGGCCTCGGGCGGCTCCTGAGTGCGGTGAAGGCCGTCGAGGGGGTCCACGAGCAGGACGAGCTTGAGCCCGCTCCCGCGCAGCAGGTTGACCAGGCCGGTGAAGTCCTCGGCGATGATCTTCTCGTAGGAATCCCCGGCGCCAATCCTGGTCCAGGGCACCGGGCGCTGGATCATGACGTGGTCGCTCACCTTGATCACCTGCTGGACCCATTCGAGAACGGCGGGGACGGTGGGGCGTGAAGCCTGGACGAAGAAGCCCATCCCGTAGCTGCGGGAGGGCGTGCGCGCCTCGTCGGTGGCGACGCCGGGGACGACGATTCGCGCCGTGGGCGACGGCACCGCCGCCGTGGAGGCCTGTTGCCTGGTGCAGGCCGTGAGCGCGAGGGCGCAGGTGACCGCCACCGCGGCAACTGCGAAGAGCATCCGGAACACGCGCAAACCGTACGCATCGGCCACGGCCACGTCTACTGTCTACTCCCTGCTCAGAGAATCGGCAGGTACTCCGCAAGCTCAAAGTCGGTGACGTGGCGGCGGTAACGGTCCCATTCGATGCGCTTGTTGGCGATGAGGCTCTCGAAGGTGTGGTCGCCAAGCACCTGGCGCATGAGGGCGGACTTCTCGGCCTCATCGATGGCTTCAAGGAGGCTGCCGGGGAGCGTGGTAATGCCCAGGCCGGAGCGCTCGGCGGCGGTAAGCTCAAAGACGTTCCCCTCAAACGGTGGCGGGGGCGTCATCTCCTTCTCGATGCCATCGAGCCCGGCGGCGAGCATCACGGCAAAGACCAGGTACGGGTTGCAGGCGGAATCGGGTGAGCGGTATTCGACGCGCGTGTGGGTTTCGCTGCCCGGCTTGTATTCGGGGATACGGATGAGGTCGCTGCGGTTGCGCCGGGCCCAGCTGACATAGACAGGGGCTTCGAATCCCGGGAGCAGGCGCTTGTAGCTGTTCACCCACTGGTTCGTGACCAGCGTCATGGCGCGGGCGTGGTGGAGGAGGCCGGCGATATAGCTGCGCGCAAGGGCGCTGAGGTGGAGCGGGTCGGCCTCGTTGAAGAAGGCGTTCCGTTCGCCCTTGAAGAGCGATTGGTGGACGTGCATGCCCGAGCCGTTCTGGTCGGCGATGGGCTTGGGCATGAAGGTGGCGTAGACCCCGTTAGCGAGCGCTATCTCTTTCACCACGAGGCGGTAGGTCATGGCGGCGTCGGCCATGGTCATGGCATCGGTGTAGCGCAGTGCGATCTCGTGCTGGCTGGGAGCGACCTCGTGGTGGCTGTACTCGACCTCGATGCCCATGGCTTCAAGGGTGAGGACGGTCTCGCGGCGGAGGTCACTGGCGGCGTCGGCCGTCTGGTCGAAGTAGCCCCCGCGATCGAGGGTCTCCGTGGAGGCGGAGTTGCGGAAGTAGAAGTACTCCAGCTCGGGGCTGACATAGAAGGTGTAGCCGAGATCGGCGGCGCGTTTGAGCTGGCGGCGCAGAACGTAGCGGGGGTCGCCTTCGAAAGGGCGGCCATCGGGAGTGTAGATGTCGCAGAACATGCGCGCCACGCCGGGCTCCCGGGGGCGCCAGGGGACCAGCTGGAAGGTGGTGGGGTCGGGCATGGCGAGCATGTCGGACTCATCGATGCGGGCAAAGCCTTCGATGGAAGAGCCATCGAAGCCCATCCCTTCATCGAGGGCCTTCTCCAGCTCCTCGACGGTGATCGCGAAGCTTTTCAGGGCGCCAACGATATCGGTGAACCAGAGCCGGATGAACTTGACCCCGTTCTCGCGGCACGCCGAGATCACATAGCTTGTGGTTTCACTCATGCCTCACTCCGCCACAAAGGATAGCGCGCTCATGTTACGCGCGCGTGTCAGGCGGCGGGGCCCGGGTTGGGGGTCAGACAGACTCGAACTGGAGCGAACGGAGTGCAGCCAGGGGAACCCGCGACCGGACGCCCAGGATCTCAACCCCAACCACCTGGTTGTCTTCGTTGAAGTCAAGGATGATCCCGGGCTGCACCTCTTCTGATTCCACGATTGGCGAGTCATCGAGGCGCAGGTACAGGGCATCGGCCTGTTCGTCTACTCTAAGCTTCATGGCACTCCGCCTCTCATTCGCCTGTCAAAGAACGCCGTAACCACGACCGGGGGGGTCGAATCGGGGCAAAATACCACCCGCAGGACCCTTCCACCCCGCCCCGGCAGGCCCCGAAGGTGGTGCACCGTTCCGTCCGGCCGATGTTCGACGGCATCGGGCTTCGAAAGGGTTTCCAGAATCCACACGACCTCAATCGCCTCGTTCGGCGACAACGGCTTGAGCGTGGAGGCCTAACGCAATCCTATCAGACGCGCTCATCCAACCACGGTCCCGAAGAGATCATACTCCGACGAGGTGGTGATACAGACGGAAGCGATCGATCCAGGTTCGGCAGCGCCGCGGGCAAGGACCAGGCCATCGACCTCCGGGGCCTCGCGGTAGGTGCGGCCAACCACCACCGGCAGGCCATCGCCGTCCTCGCCGCAGCCTTCGACCAGCAGGGGCAGGGTCCGGCCGACGAAGCGGCGCGCGAGCTTCCCTGCGATCGCCTGCTGCTGGCGCATGAAGCGGTCACGGCGCCTGCCCATTACAGCGGCGGAAACCTGGCCGGGCATTTCGAAAGCAGGCGTCCACTGCTGTCGCGAATAGGTGAAGCAGCCCGCGTGGTCGAAGCGGATCTCGCGTGCGAAGTCCAGCAGCTCGCGGAACTCGGCTTCGGTCTCGCCCGGGAACCCGGCGATGAACGACGTGCGGAGCACGATATCGGGCATGGCGGTGCGAAGGTCGTGGATGAAGGCGCGCACCTTTTCCAGGTTGTGAGGCCGCTTCATGCGCCGCAGCACGGCCTCTGAGCCATGCTGAAGGGGAACATCCAGGTAGGGAACGATGTTCGGCGTGGTGGCCATCGTTTCAATGAGCTGCGGGCTCACGCGGCTCGGATAGGCATACATCAAGCGCAGCCAGGTCTCCGGCCCCACGGCCCCGGCGAGCTGCTTCAAGAGCAGGGGCAGGCCCTCGCCCACGGGCGAGCCCTGGTCTTCGCCCCAGGCGGTGGTATCCTGCCCGACGAGCACGAGCTCCTTTGCGCCTGCCGCCACCAGGCGCTTCGCCTCGCGCACCACCATGCCCGCCGGGGCCGACCGGAGCCGTCCCTTGATGCGGGGGATCACGCAGAAGGCGCAGGGTGCGTCGCAGCCATCGGAGATCTTCAGGTAGGCGCTGGGGCCGCTCACCCGGGCGGCACTCTCGGGGATGTCGTAGACGGCATCGACATCGACGGAAAGGAGGCGCGCGACCTCCTGCCACTGGCCGACGCCGAAGACGTGGTCCACGCCCGGGGCCGTCTCGCGGACCTGCCCGGCATAAAGCTGGCTCAGGCACCCGGCCACAATGAGCGTCTGGCCATCCTGCTTGCGGCCGGCGAGCTCACGGATGGCGGCGAAGGATTCGGCCTGGCTCTGCTCGATGAAGCCGCAGGTGTTGACGATGACGGCATCGGCCCCCTCGGGCTGCAACACCGGGATCAGTTCGCCCCCGGCCAGCAGGCGTTCGAGGTGCTCACTGTCGACGTCGTTCTTGGGACAGCCAAGGGTAACCAGGTGGTAGGTGCGCGGAACTGGCATGCGAAGGTCAGGGGCCGTCGCTGATGACGATGGTCACTTCGAGCCCCGCCTGCAGCTCCACGTTGGGCGCGGGCGATTGCTGGACGACCGTCCCCTTCGGCTGCGTGCTCTTGTCGTGGCGCTCTTTCACCGCATAGCCGGCCTCGGCGATCGCCAGGCGGGCCTTCTCCGCGGTCTGGCCCGTGACGTTCGGAACGACTCCCGGCGTCACTTCGAGGCCCGAAGCCCCCGCCGGGACCTTCGTCCCCGCGGCGGTGGGCGAGCCCTTCGCCCCGTCGCCGGCCGGGTCGTCGCTGTTGCTGTTGGAGGAGAGGCCCGGCGCGGGCGAGGAGCTGTCGTCGCCCATGCGCGTGATGAGCATGGCGAGGAGGATGACGCCAAGCACGGCGATGATGGCGACGAAGGCGATTGCCAGGGAGCGCGTCTGCGAGGCCGGGTCGGTCTTGATGCGCCGCGCCGGCACGGGCACGCCGATGTCGATGCCGATGGTCGGCTCAAAGGGCGCCTCGGGCGTGCCGGGGCGCGCCCCCCTGCCCGGACGCGATGGTTGCGGGGCGGGCGGGCCGGGCTTGCGCCAGGCGGGCCGGGCCGGGCCCACGGCGCTCGGCGGCTGGCGGGTCCCGGGCCGGGGTGACGGTTGGGGCGCGGTGTAGGCAGGCTCTTCCTCGCGGGGGAAGAGGGCCAGCATCTCCTGCGGGTCGAGGCCAAGGTACTGCGAATACGAGCGCAGGAATCCGCGAGCGTAGACGGGCGCGGGGATGACATCGAACTGCTCGGCTTCGAGGGCCTGCAGGTACCTGCGCGAGATACGGGTGTCCCTTTCCGCGTCTTCCAGCGTAAGGCCGCGGGCTTCACGCGCCCGGATGAGCCATGACCCGAGTTCACCCATCAGTTTTCCTCAAGCGGCACATTGCAACGTAGCACGGTTAAGGGAAAGGTTGGAGCCACGCTCCCCCTGGCGGGTGCGCCCGGGGCTAGCCGCAGTTCCCCGAGACCCCCGCGCTCACCTGCTGGCCGGCGGCGTCGGTGGCGATGACCGTGAAGCCAGATGCGCCCGCAACTGGCGCCATCGATAGCGTCCAGTCGCCGGAGGTGGCGCCCGCAGGCCCGCTCATGCCGAGCGTGGCCTGGCCTGCCGCGGTGGCGTAGCGCAGCGTCACCGTGGCCACGCCGTAGTCGTCGGTAACGTGGGTCACAAAGGTCCATTGCCCCGCGGTGAGAGGGCACGAGCCGCTGGCGCGGACAATCGCGGGGGGTACCCCCATCACCGTAGTGGTTATGTCGACTGTAACGCTTCCTCCTTCGCTGACGCCGGATACGGTTACGCTCCCGGTGTGCTTGCCTTCCGAGAGCCCCCCGGGCAGGACCCGCACGATAATTGCGACACCGCCGATCCCGATCGTCCCCGAGGGGGGCTCGACCACGATCCAGCCATCCGAAGCGAAAGCCATGAACTGGAGAGGGCGGCACGGCGCGGCCGCATCGTAGGCGAGGAATGTCTGCGCTCCGCCGGGGGCGATCGTGAGTGAAGCCACATTCGATGCGAGGCTCGGCACGCAGGGAATGGACGTTGGCGTGGGCGTTGCCGTGGCGATGGGAGAAGGTGACGCCGGGGTGACGGTGGGCGCCGGCGTGCCAGGGGGACTGGCCGTCGCTCCCGGCGTGGCCGGGGTCGCCGGCGAAGGGACCACCGTGCCGCCGCCACTGGCGGTCGCGGTCTTCGGAGGGGTTGCCGTCACGGACCCCTTGCCAGGCGTGGCCGATGGCGCCTTCGCGCTGGCTGTCGCTGTTGGCGAAGGCGACTTGCCGGTAGCGGGGGGAACCGGGCTGGCGTCGCCCGCGGGCAGTGCGCCGCCGTCTCCGCCGGTGATGGCGAACGGGCTCGCCGGGATCAGGAGTGCCCCGAGGAGGAGCGCAGACACCGCCCCCAGGGCCATGAGCAGGCGCAGGCCGTTGGCGGGGAGCCAGGCCGCTCCCCCGGCGGCCCCGGGCGCCGGCGGGGGGCCACCGCCGGCCGGGCCGCCCGCCCCCCGGGGCACGGGCCCGGGCCATTCGCGCATGAGCCCTTCCAGGATGTGCGCCTTCACGCCCGCAGGTGGGCCCACAGCAGCGAAGGCCCCGAATGCGGCCAGGGGCGAGAGCAGCCTTCGCCGGTGCTCCTGGCAATCCTCGCACCGCGCGACGTGGCGTTCGACCAGGCGGCGAATTGCGGGTGACATGGCGCTTGTCCGGGCTTCTCCCAGCTCAGAGGCGAGGGCATCACAGTAGCGGCGGCCGTCCTTCCACATGATGAACGCTCCTATCGCGTCTTCGACGGCCTTCTTGAGGCGGTTGATCATGACGTAGCCGTTGTTTCGCGTGACGCCGAGCACGCTGGCGATCTCGGCGCCGTCCAGCCCCTGGCGGAGGTGCAAGTCGAGCAACGAGAGCTGCCTGGGCTCCAGCCCCGCGGCCGCTTCCCACACGAGCCCGGCCATCGCGGCCGCTTCCACCGCCTCGGCCGGGTCGGCAAAGCGGTCAGGGTCGGTCACCGCCAGGTCAACGGGCTCGCCGCTTTCGTCTTCGAAGTGCAGCGGGCGCGTGCGGGCTGCGCGTTCCAGCCGGTTGAGCGTCGTGTTGCGGGCGATGGTGAAGACCCAGCTCTTGAAGCTCGCTCCCTGGCGGAAGCCGCCGAGCGCTCCCATGGCCTTGAGGAAGGTGTCCTGCGCGATATCGGCCGCTTCCTCGCGATCGCGAGTCATGCGGGCCACAAAGTCGTACACCCTCTCGAAGTAGCGCTCGTACAGCTCGGCGAAGGCGCGGCTGTCCCCATCGCGGGCAAGGTCAACGAGGGCGGAATCAGCGAGCTCTTCCATCAGCTTCCAGCGGGCCGGCGCCTGTACGGCGGGCCGGGCCGGGAGCGGCGAGGCCGTCGAGCGCGCCGTTCCCGGTTGTAGGACCGGCGGTCGCCGCGCATCTTACGGGCCGCTCCGCCCGCCCGGAGTATACGTGCCCCGCGGGCCGCGCACGGCGCATCCTTCACCAGCGCTGGTGGCCGCCGCCCCGGCGAAAGAGGGCCGCGACCACAACCCCGAACAGGAACCCGCCGATATGGGCGAAGAAGGCCACGCCGGAGTCGGGAGTGGCGGCATCGCTGACGGTGGCGAGCCCGGCGAGCAGGTTCTGCAGGAACCAGATGCCGATCATGACCACCGCGGGGACAGGAAGCGGGATGAAGATGAGGACGAAGAAGGGGATCACAACGCTGATGGTCGCCCGCGGGAAGTAGACCAGGTAGGCGCCCAGCACACCCGCCACGGCGCCGCTGGCACCCACCACCGGCACCACCGAGCCGGGATCGACGGAGGCCTGCACCAGGGCGGCAGCGGTACCGGCGAGAAGGTAGAAGAGCAGGTAACGCGCGTGACCGAGGCGGTCCTCGATGTTGTCGCCGAAGACCCAGAGGAAGAGCATGTTGCCGAGGATGTGAAGCCATCCAGCGTGAAGGAACATCGACGTGACGATGGAGAAGAGCACCTCAAGCCGGTTCGTCCCGGGTGCCTCTGATTCGCCCTTCGCGTTGTCGAGAAACTCGCCGGGCTGGAATCCCCAGCGGCAGATGAAGCGGTCAAGCTCGGTGGGCAGGGTGCGGAAGCCGTAGCAGACGCTCTCCGTCTGGTCACGGAAGTCGCGCACCTGGGCCGCCTGCGTAACGGGGAGCGAGGTGGAGAGCGTGAGCATCCGCACGAAGATGGCGACGTTGAGGATGATGATGCCGTAGGTGACCCATGGCGTGGTGCGGGAGCGGGTGCTATCGCCGATTGGTATCACGTTGGAGGGGAGCTTACGGCGCTATCGCCGCCAGCGGTAGCCGCTGCGGGCAGCCGCTACTGCGAAAGGATGCCCGAGAGCACTCTCTCCAGGCGGTCCTTCGTGAACGGCTTCTGCACCAGCCCGGCGATGCGCCGCTTCACGTCGGTGTCGATGTGGGCGTCGGCCGCGTAGGCAGTGCAGATGATGACGGGGAGGTCCGGGCGGATGGCTTCGAGCCCACGGAAGGTCTCGCTGCCGTTCATGCCGGGCATGACCAGGTCGAGCAGGACGGCGGCGAAGCGTTCCGGGCGCGCCTTGAGCAGCTGGATGGCGGTGGCGCCATCGTGCGCCTCGACGACGTTGAAGCCGATTTCGGCGAGCATGGCGTGGACGGCACGGCGCACGCGTTCGTCGTCATCGACGAGCATGACGAGGTCGCCGTCGCCCGCCCGGAAATCGCTCCCGGAACGGTGGGTGGCATCGGCCGGCAACAGCGGGAGGGTGATGGCGAAGGTTGTGCCGCGGCCGGGGGCCGAATCGACGCTGACTGTGCCGTGGTGGCCCTGGATGATGCCGTAGGTGATCGCCATTCCCAGTCCCGTTCCCGAGCCGGGTGGCTTGGTCGTGTAGAACGGCTCGAAGATGCGGGTCCGGGTCTCTTCGTCCATCCCCGGCCCATCATCGGAGATGGTGAGCGTGGCAACCGCCTGGTCGGCGTGGAGCGAGACCGCGATCACGCCGCCGTCGGGCAGGGCATCGCGTGCGTTGAGGACGATGTTGATGATCGCCTGCTGGAGCTGGCTCTGGTCGCCCTCGACCATCACGGGCTCACCGGGGAGTGCCGCCCGAAGCTCTACCTTTGATTGCAGGGCGGGCTCGGCCAGGCGGAGGGTGTCCCTGACAGCCTCACGCATGTCGATCGGCCCAAAACGGACAAGGCCCCCGCGGGCGAAGGCGAGAAGCCGGCCCGTCAGATCGGCCGCGTGGCGCGAGGCGTCCTCGATGAGGGCGAGGTTCTCGCGATCCTCGCTGTCGAGGTGGGCCGACCGCTTGAGCAGGCCAGTGAAGCCGAGGATGGTGGTGAGCAGGTTATTGAAGTCGTGGGCCACGGCCCCGGCCATTGTGCCGAGAGACTCCATCTTCTGCGCCTGCATCAGCTGGCGCTGATAGCCGCGCACCTCGGTCACATCGCGAGCGAGCACGAGCACCGCGTCGCGGCCGCCGTAGGGGGAGCGCGAAGCCATGACGTCAACCGTGACCGTGCTGCCGTTCTTGCGGCGGAATTCGTGCTCCATCAGGCGAATCTCGCCCTGCTCCAGGATGTGGAGGATGTTCGCCTCGATCGAATCTCCCGACAGGATGCAGAGGTCATCGAGGCGCAGCTGGAGCAGCTCCGCAGCCGTGTAGCCGAGCGCCGATGCGGTATAGGCGTTGGCGTCGACCACGCGGTGGCTGGCGGCATCGACAAGGAAGATCATCTCCTCGGCCTGGGTGACGAGGGAGCGGTACTTGTTCTCGCTTTCGGCAAGGTCAGCGAGCGCGCCGGCCCGCTCAAGCGCCACGGCCAGGGGATGCGTGAGGGCGGCAAGCAGCCGGGCATCATCGTCGCTGAAGCGGCCCACCCCTTCGGCCCAGAGCACAACCGCACCACACGTCCGATCGGCGTGGGCAAGGGGCACGCGCATCATGGAGCGCAGGCCCGCCTCAAGGGCCCGCTGGTGCAGTTCGCCTCGCCGCTCGAACACGCCAAGGTCTTCCTCAACCTGGTTCACCTGTTCGCAGGCGTGTGCCCCGGGCTCCAGTGCGGTCAGGCTCAGCTCACCGCCCGCTTGCGGGATAAACCTCCCCGGGGGTTCGGCCCCCATCACGCTGGCGATGCCCGCCGCAGGGTTGAGAGTGAAGATCGCCGCCTGCTCGCACCCGAAGAGCGACCGGCACTCCTCCAGGAAGGCGCTGGCGAGCTCGCCGGCGGTCGTCGCCGCGCTCAGCCTGCCCAGGATGCGGTTCGTGTGCTCCAGCTGCCAGTTGCGCCGCTTCGCTTCGCGGAGGTTGCGATAGTAGCCAGCGGCCACGGCAAGCGGCTGCGTGAGCCGGCGGAGCTCCTGCGCGTCCGCTTCGCTGAAGCGATTCGGGACACATGAGCCCACGGTGAGCAGCCCCACCGGCTCACCCGGGTCCCCCAGCAGGACGCGCATGCTGGAACGAAGCCCGGCCCGCCGCAGCCCTTCCACCATTGGCCCGCCCCGGTCGAGCTGATCCTGGTAGTCGTACACCACGTCGTGGCCGGTAACGGCGGCATTGCGGGTTGTGGAGAGCGCGTGGAGCGGATACTCGCCCGGCATCCAGCCGAGATCGAGCGCGCTGTCGTATCCACCCATCGTCACCCGGTCGCCATCAACCAGGCCGACCAGGCAGTGGTCCGCCTCCCAGACCACCCTCAGGGCGCGGGCAAGGGGGACGATCACCGCGTGAATCGACTCGTTGGGGCCAAGCGCGGCGAGGATCTCGGAGATGGCGGCCGCGCGCTGCTTCTGGCGCTGCAGCGAGGCGACCAGTGAGGCGCGCTCCAGCACCATCGCCAGCGGTGTCGCCACCTCGGCCAGCATCTGCTCGTCCGCTTCGCTGAGCGCCCCCGGCTGGCGAGAGACAACCACCAGGATGCCCGCCGGGCCATCGCCGCCGTCGAGCCGGGCGGCCACAAGGCTGCCCACCCCGCGCTCCCGCGTCTGCTGACCCAGCCACGGGGGCGTGGCCGTCGCGTCGCCGCCGGTGTAAAGCGCCGACGACATCCGCAGCGCCTGCTGGTAGACGTTCGAGTCCTCCAGGGGCATCAGTCCGGGCAGCACTTCGAGTGCGGGGTCGCCGTCGAAGGCGATGGCCCGCCGCATCCCCGCTTCGCTGTCAAAGCAATGAATCAGCACCGCATCGGCGTGGAGGAGGGCGCGCACCTGGGCCGCGAACAGCTGCGCCACCTCTTCAGGCGAGGCCGAAGCGCTCAGCGAGCCCAGCAGGTGGGTGAGGGCGCTCACCCTCTCGGAGCGCTCCGCCGCTTCTTCGAGCAGCTCCGCACGCTCGGTGACAACGCTCACCACGCGGGCGAGCTCGGCCAGGCGCGCGGCATCGGCCTCGCCGAACGCACCGGAGAATGCGCTGCCGACGCTCAGAACCCCCCGAAAGGCGCCGTTCGAGCCGAAGATTGGCGCGCGCATCAGGCAGCGCAGCCCGCTCCGGAAGGCATCTGCCTCTATCGGCGGGCGGCGTTCGAGGTCTAATGCGAGGTCGGCCAGGATCTGCGTCCCGCCCGCCCGCATCACTTCGAACACGGCTGCGCCGCCATCGGCGGGGTTGGAGCGGCCATCCAGCTGTTCGCGCGTCAGGTGGTCGCTCGAAAGCGCGAGAGCGCGCGCGGTTTCGCCCGCCAGGTCCACAACGGCCGCGTGGCTTGCACCAAAGAGCCTGCGCGCCTGGGCCACCACCACTTCGGCCACCGATTCCAGGGTCGCACCCGGCGTGAGCGCCGCCAGCACCAGCCGCTGCGCTTCAAGCAGCGCGGCCGCTGCCGCCAGCTCGCTGCTGCTTGGTGCGTGCTCGCCTGCCGGGGGCTGCCGGCCAGGGGCGTCGAATCCGGGCATATCGTCCGCGGCGCATCCTTGGGTAGTCGCGGCCGCCCGCCGTGGGATACACCGGGCGCGCTTCGTCGATATTAGACAGGACCCGCGCGGCACGGTATAGGGGTGAACCCGCACTTCGCACCGTTACGTTCTATCGCCCGGGGCCGGGGTCAGTACACCCAGGTGCCCGCCCAGGTCAGCTCCACCAGGTAGACGCGCCCCGGCTTCAGCGTGGTGAAGGTGCTCACGTAGCCCGGCCGCCCGGGCAGGTACCGCTCCCAGCGCCCGGCGGCAGCATTCCATTCGTAGACGGCGCGGATAACGCCGTCCAGCGACTGCAGGGCGCGCGCGGCCGGCTGCTCGGCGCCCACGTAGGTGACCATGTTCACGCCCGCGCCGAGCTCCATGTGGACCCCGGCTGCCGGGTACACCGGCGCCTGCGTGGCCGTCGCCGTGGGCGCGGGCAGGGTGGCGGTGGGCGAAGGCCGGGGCGCCGTGGCCGTGGCTGTAGCCGAAGGCTGCGGCTGCGTGGCCGTGGGCGGCGGAGGGGGAGGAGGTGGCGGCTGCGTGCCGCCCGAGTCGTCGGCAAAGCCAAAGTTATTGGTCCAGGCGGTGCCGTGCTGGCCCAGGCCGATTACAACGTAGGTGGCGTTGAGGATGTTCGCGCGGTGCCCGGCCGAGCCCATCCATGCGGCCACGGTCGCGGCCGGCGACGGGTAGCCGTAGGCGATGTTCTCGGCGGCGTCGCCGGGGTAGCCGCAGTCGCGGGCGCGCTGCGAAGGCCAGCGCCCCAGGGAATCCCTGTGCGAGAAGCCCGGGCCGTAGGCGCTCGAATCGGCCGACTTCCAGGCGGCGGTGCGGTTGAGGCCGGGCGAGACCTTAAGCGCGGGTGCGCCCACCTTCGCCCGCTCGGCGTTGATGAGGGTCAGCATCTCCAGCTCGGCGGCGTTCAGCCCCTCTTCGCTCGTTTCGCAGTTGGCGATGGCGTGCGCGGGGAAGACGTGGGGAAGGGGCAGCCCCGCCGCGGCCAGCGCCAGGAGCAGCGCCCCGGCGGCAACCGCCAGCGGTGTTGAAACGCTTCGCATAGACATCCTGTTTGGCCGCAGTCTGGGCGGGGGCGCATCCCGTGGCCATCCCGAAAATAGCCCGTCTGGGCGCAAGGGGAATCGGGGAAGCGCCGGGTAAGGGGGGAATTTACGGAGAGTTTACGGGGGAGGAGGGAGGGGGTGGATGGGCCGGGGTCGCCCGGGAATGGGGGATGCGTTGCGATCGGGGGAGGAGGGAGGAGGGAGGGGGCCGTTGGGCGGGGTCGCCCGGGAAGAAGCCGGAGTCGCGGCCCACCGTGGCCGCTTGTTGTCCCGCCGGATGCCCGGCTCCGGCCCACGTGGGCCGAACTAATGGGGGGGGCGGCGGGCCTGGGGGCCGGGCGCCGGGCCTCCCTCCTCCCTCGGCGGGGCCGGGCCGGGCGGCGGGGCTCCCTCCTCCCTCCTCCCTCCCTCCTCCCCGCCAAAGCGAGAGGCCCCGGTTGCCCGGGGCCTCTCGTTCGGTGAGGGCGCCTTGCGGCGGTTAGCGGCTGCGGCGGGCGACCGTCGCGCCGCCGATGCCGAACGCAAGCGCGGCGAAGCCGAACGCTGCGAACAGCCACGCGGCTTCCGCGCCGCTGCCCGAAACGGTGCCGCTACCCGTAGACGGCGGCTTCGGCGTGGGCGACTTCGGCGTCGTGACCGTGAGGTTCACGGTGTTGAAGTCGTAGTTTCGCCACGTCCCCGTTTCGTTCGCCTTGACGCCTGCCACGTAGAACGCAACCTTGGCTCCATCGGTGCCGCAGTTGGGCGTCGCGCCAGGGTCAAGAGCGGGCGAATTGAGGATGTACCGCGCCTCGGCGCCATTCATGAAGACGGTCGCCACACCGCAAGTCGCGGTGCCGATCTTCGCTTCAATCGTGGTGCCTGCCACCGGCGCCTTGCCATCGACCAGCACCGACCCGCCAAAGCGGGAGGGCGGGTTCGGCGGCGATTCCGCCGATGCCTCGCTGGCGCTGAACACGCCGGCGAAACCGAGCAGCAGGGCGCCAAGGGCGAGGGCAAGGCTTCCAGCGCCGAGCTTCTTCATTACCTTGGTCATGCTTGTTAGCTCCAATTCCTATCTAAACGGCCTCTGTTGACCAACCCCTCTGCCCCGCCCCCTCCACTCCCCCCCGGGGGGAGGAGGGAGGAGGGAGGAGCGTTGAGGAGCTAGTCGACGTTGGTCGCGATAGTCCAGGTGACCGAGCCCGGCCCGGTGATGGCGATCCAGTAGGCGTCGCCTTCGTTCAGCTTCGTCAGGTCGTTCGCCCCCGGTACAGGAACGGCCGACGGGAAGTACCCGAGCCACGCCTGCGCGGCAGCGTCCCAGCCGTAGACGGCGGTGACGGAGCTGGTGATGTCGTTCGTCGCCCCGCCGGAGCCCTTGAGGGCGTCCGCCGTCGCGATGCCGTCCTGGCCGGCCCAGGTGATCAACGTCCACCGGAAGCTCAGCGAGTAAGACATCGTCGACTGCAGGTCGATGATCTTGTCGAAGCCAACATCCCCTTCGTCGTCATGGGCGATGACGAGGATGTCGAGGATGCCAAGCAGGCTGTTCGAGACCTTGATCCAGGCCTGGCACTCATCGGTAGCGCCCGTGGCCGCCAGCGACGACAGCGGGAACTCCTTGAGGCCGGTCACGGCCGGGTCGTTGGCGTACGTCGAGTACGTCCAGACGCCCTCGGCGAACTGCTTGGTGTACTGCGACGACGAGGAGGCGCCATCGCTGGTGGTGAGGATAATCCCCTCGCCAGAGTCGATCATGAAGTCGACCGTCTCAGACGGGTTGCCGTTGAACTCGTCGTTCGAGTGCGGCGTGTAGACCGGGTGCAGCTGGACGGAGCCAGCCGGCGCTGCGTAGCAGAAGCCATCGCGGTCCATGGCATGGAACACGACGTACTTGTACTGCTCGGTCTCGCCGTCCTCGATCGTGACGTCCTTGTAGCCGCCCCAGGTCCAGTTGACCGTGGCCACGTTGGAAAGGAGCGGGTAGTGCTTGCCGCGGAAGTCGGGGTAATCGGCGACCGCGGTAAGGGTGGAAGCGCCGACCTTGTCGCCCGGCGCGCAGTGATGGCCGCCGCCAAGAGCGTTGGTGGCGCAGCCGCTGTAGTCGAGCTTGAAGTCGCCGTTGGCGGTGACCATGGCCTCGCCGTGGTTGTCGGTGTAGACAACCAGGTCGCGGGCGATGGTCGGGTCGCTGTAGGCGGTGCGGATGGCGGCAAGCTCAGCAGCCTGCGCGCTGGTGACGGAGCTATCGCCCACGCCCCAGATGTTGCTGCCGATCTTCACCGGCCACCAGAAGCGGTAGACGCCATCGCCGTTGACAGTGGGCGTGGTGTTGCAGCCACGGCCGCCGACGCAGCCGGGGCCATCGTTGCCCCAGCTATCCCACAGGTAGCCGCCACCGGCGACGACCGCCGGGATGAACGGCGAATCGGGGATGTTCACGATGTAGAACGGGTTCGGGTACACCTGGCTGGCCGTGTTGGCCGTGCCGATGTAGTAGACCTCGTCCTTCACCACTTCCTTGATGAAGCCCGCGCCGCGGATGTTGACGGTGAGGAGCGAAGGCGGCATGGGGGCGTCCCACGCGTCCACATCGCCGTCACCCCAGATGGTGTCGCGGATGTTGTTGGAATCCCAGTTGCTCAGGGCGGCGCCGCCGAGGCCCGAGGCCGCGAGGCCCGGGATATCGAGCAGGCTGTAAGGCCCTTCGAACGGAACGCCCGTGAGGTTCACAAGGATGACGAGCGCGCCAACGGCGTGCGCGGCCTTGCTGGTGGTGGTACCGGCGCAGTTCAGCGCCGGGCTGGTGTAGCGGGTCACGGTAAGGACGTTGCCGGCCTTCGAGGTGACCTTCATGTACTCGCTATCGATGAGGATGCAGGCGTTGACCGGGATGGCCGAGGCGCTGGCAACCGTCACCGAAGTGGCGCTCGAGGTCACGGCCACCGCCACCGTGGTCACGGCGACGTCGGCGAGGGTGCCCTCGGGGTTGGCGAGGCTGCGGCCGAGCTTGTTGTTCGGCGCAATCATGATGTCCTTCTGAGGCTGGTAGGCCTCAGCCAGACCGATGTTGTCGTTCGCCTCGTTGAGGCCCGCAGCATCGGGGGTGCCGCCCGCGAGCTGCGCCCAGTCGTCGGGCATGACCCAGCGGCCGGCAGGCAGCACGCCACCGTTCGTATCGGTGCCGGCCGCGCGGCCGGTCGCGTTCTGGGTGGTGAACCAGCCCTTCACGCGAGCGCGAACGAGCAGGTCCTTGGAGACGTTCCAGTCAACCGTGTCGACGTCCTTGCTGGAGTCCCACGGGTTGCCCGGGCTGTAGTCCCGGTAGCCGGAAGCGGAGCTGTTGTGCGAAGGCTTCGACACGTCGTCGACGAGCGAAACCGTCACGCTCTCCAGCTTCATGTAGTAGATGACGAAGGCGATCTTCGTCTGGTTCAGCGGGTCCGAAAGCGGAATCGAGCTCCAGCCGCCGTCCAAGTACCCAAGATCCAGCACAAAGGCCTCGATGTTGACCTGGCCCTGGTCCTCGGATTCATACAGCACCCGGCTGATGCACGAACCATTGGCGTCGCCAATGATGTCCTCGCCATCCGTCTGCGAGTTGTCATTGTCGACGATGACCGTGGCCTCGTCGTTGCCGCTCAGGGCTGCGCCCAACCCGGCTACGAAGTTGCCGGGGCTGTTCGCCTGCCGCACGTACCGCACGCGGAAGTCGCGCGCCATGGGCGTCGACTGGTTGTCATAGAACGGGCACTGGCTGCCGTCCACGGGCGCCACGCTGGGATCGGTGCCGCCGTCCTTGTCGCCCGGCGGGAGCCGCCAGTCGTGCTCGACGATGACGCGCTGCCCGGCCCAGGCCAGGAAGACCTGCTTCACCTGGACGACGGTCGAGAGGTTGATGACGACGTGCTGCACCACCTCGTTGCTATTGCCGCTGCCCAGGACCCCGGGCTCGTTGCCCGTGATGGTGACGACGATGCGGTCGTTGAGCAGGCAGCTCGCGTCGCTGGCGACAACCAGCGAGATCGAACCCGACTGGCCGGTGACGCCCACGATCGGGCTGCCGACCGTCGGGTCGCCGCCGTTCAGGGTGCCGCAGGTGGTTTCGAGCCACGCCGCCCACTCGACGCCCCAGAGCGCCCAGTACTCGTAGCCGCCGGTGCGGTTGACGTGGCTGCCCATGAAGGCGTCGCTGATGGTGATCGGCGAGATCACGTAGGTGCTGTTGGCGGGGTTGAAGAGCGCGCCCACGGTCACCTCGACCGTCGGGTCGGTCGACGAGGACGTCGCGTCGCAGCCCGAGCCGGTGGCGCCGCCGCTAAGGGTGACGCAGCTCTCTTCGAGGACGTTCCACTCCTTCACGAGCGAGTCGTTGGAGGGGGAAGTCCCGCCGTTGCCGTCGTCATCGGTGTCCCAGTCAACCAGGTAGCTGCCGCCGTCGTCGCCGGTGTAGTTGACGGAGATCTCCTGGTCGCCGGCTTCCGTCGAGACCCAGCTAAAGCAGGTCGCGGCCGAGGTGCCGATGACGGTGGTGTGGGTGACCTGGACGTCGGCGAACGTCGGGTCGGGGTCGGTGACGTACTGGTAGCCGCCGCCGCCGGAGACGTTGATCTGCGTGAGCGGAAGCGTCAGCGGGATGACCACGCCGTTGCTGCTGGCGCCGTCGATGACGCAGGCCGTGTGGCGATGGCCGCGCACGTCATTGGGCACTTCCTGCGCGGCGATGAGGCTCGTGCCGTCCACGTGGCGGAGCTCGCCGGTGACTTCCGTGGCCGTGGCGTTAACGGTCACACAGCCGGCGTTCGCTCCAAGGCCGGCAGCGTGAACCTTGAGGCCCACGGTTGCGGGCGACGACGTCACGTTCACGACCGTCGTGTGCGCGCTATTAGCGTTGTTGTTCGCGGTGCTCGCGGTGTTCGAAACAAGGGTGGCGCCAGACATTGTCTGGTCGTTAACGGCGTTGAAGATGCGCGGGTTTGAGCCCGCCGCTGATGCGTCGCCGCAGTAGGTGATGCCGGCAGGCAGGGCCCACGACACCGTAATGTTCATGCCCGCAGCACCGATGCCGTTGGTGGGGGTGGCGTTCAGAATCGTGAGGCCGGTGGTCGCGGCCGAAGTGCCCGTGCCGCCGCCAGTGGCAACGGCAGTGGCCGTAGTGCCGGCAATCGCCGTGCCGTTGGCAAGGTTGTCAACTGTCGTGTTCACGGTGAGCGTCACCGTGCCAGCAACTGTGACAACGCCCGCGGTTATCGAGCACGTATTGCTCGGGGAGGTGTGGCTGACTGTTCCGCCGGTGGCGGACGTCACGCACGTCGAGGACGCGATGGTCACGCCCGTGGGCAGCGTTACCGTGAGCGACCCCGTTCCCGCACCCAGAGCGTGGCCCACGGTCGCCGTGTAGACGACAGTGCTTCCAGCAGCAACGCTTCCGCTTGCAGGGGCCGATGCCAGCGTGACGGAAGTTGCGTTCACGTCAGCCTGTGCGCTGCGCCACTGGTTGCCCAATGTTGCGAAGACCGTGAACAGCGCGAGGATGGCGACCAGGGCCGCTACCTTCTTGCTGCGCACCGTCTGAGCAAGTTCCTTACTCAATATCTTGTACCTCTCCAGTCGATTGACTGTGTTGAAGGGAGGAGGGATGAGGCGTGAGGGATGAGGCATGAGATCTGCCCGTGCCCTGTGCTGCCTGCTTCCCACTCCTTTCGGAGCTTATTTCCGGACTCGCCCGGATTTGCGGGCTTTCCCACCCGGCTGCCCCATCCCCCGGGAGGAGGGAGGAGGGAGGAGGGAGGGCTTCACTGTTGTGAGGCCGCCCGCTCGTCTTCCGCCTCGCCGTGGCGTGCGGCGGTGGGCGGGTCCGGGCCTTGCCTCGATTCGGATCGGGTGTTGTTTCCCCTCGCGCGTTCCCCTTTTCTCCTCCCTCCTCCCTCCTCCCTCCTCCCTCGGCGAAGCCGGGGCGGCGGTGGCGGTGGCGGGAGGCTTCGCCCGGGGCTACAGAGCGAGGATGGCAAGCCCTCCTTTCGTGACGGAATAATCGAAGGCGTTGGCCCGCTCAACATAAGAACGGGTTCCATCCCCGTGGGGGGTGGAACCCGTTCGAGCGGGCCGGGGAGGGAGGAGGGAGGAGGACTGAGGACTGAGGACTGAGAGGTCCCCGGCGCCTGCAGTGCCTGCCTGGTCCTGTGGCCTCTGGGTGTGCGTGACGGCCAATAGTCCTCCGTGGCACGGGCGAATGCAGCAGCCCCGCCGTGCGTGGCGGCTTCCAAAGGAAAGCCTGCTGAACCTTACCGATCGCATACCCAAGGGTCAATACGTCTTTCCCACGGCAACGCGCCGCGGGAGGCAGACTCCTCCTTGGCGGTAAGAACGCACGGGCGGGGGTGGAGGTTAACGCCCGAACCCCGGAGTCGCGGCCCACCGTGGCCGCTGGCTGTTCCACCCAAATTCGCCCCTGGATGCCCGTGGTCCCCCTGGCAGGGACTGGAACCAACGCACCGCCGCCCCCTGGCGCATCTGCCGGCCTACGCCTCCGCTCCGCTCCGGCGTGCGGTTCCCGCCGGCCTCCTCAGTCGCCCAACAACCCCCCCGGAGTCGCGGCCCCCCGTGGCCGCTACCCGTCCCACCCAAATCCACCCCCCCAGCAACACCGCCCCCGTGCCCCACGCCCGCCTCCCCATCGCTTCGACCCTTGCTGCCCTAACCCGGCCCGCAGGTGACCCCCGGAGTCGCGGCC
>JAANMY010000461.1_pt1 | contig 57522 bp, 54 predicted proteins | sample 7279691 | NCBI WGS metagenome assembly JAANMY01 (sample SAMN14094543, study PRJNA606508) | bioreactor metagenome | isolation source: A lab-scale SPAN reactor treating ammonium-rich wastewater day 388 | place: Ireland: Galway | collected 2018-02-07 | reverse complement strand
GGACGCCCGCCAGTCACGCTCGGCCACCATCGCCTACGCGGTCCTTGCCGGCCTGGGGCTGCTGGTGGTTGGCGCGGCCGGGCTGTCGCTGCTCGGCCGATCGGGTTCCCAGCACTGACCGATAACCAGCCGCAAGCGCCGGTGAGCGGTCACTGAAAGGCTCAGGCCTGGCGGACCAATCGCGACGAGCCGGAAGCGTCCGCGCCGGCTTTGTCCAGGCTGCCGGCGCGGACGCTTCCGGCTCGTCGTGTTTGGTCCACCAGTCCTTGGGGCGGTTTCTCGCGGGCGGCTCACGCCGTCTCGACCTGTGCCGCCCGCTGCAGGCCGAAGCGCGCCACGCCCAGCTCGCGCAGCCGGTACTTCTGCACCTTGCCGGTCACCGTCGTCGGATACTCCGCGACGAAGACGACGTAGCGCGGCACCTTGTAGTGCGCGATCCGGCCCTTGCAGAAGTCCTTCACCTCCTGCTCGGTCAGCGCCGCGCCCGGCTTCAAGCGAATCCAGGCACTGACCTCCTCGACGAAGCGCTCGTCGGGCAGGCCGACCACCTGCGCGTCGGCGATGGCGGGATGGGTGTGCAGGAACTCCTCGATTTCGCGCGGGGCGATGTTCTCGCCCCCGCGAATGATCAGATCCTTGATCCGGCCGGTGATGCGGAAGTACCCGTCCGGCGTCTCGACCGCCACGTCGCCGGTGCGCAGCCAGCCGTCGGGCGTGAGGGCGTCGGCCGTCTCCGCCGGCTTGTTGTAGTACCCCCTCATCACCCCGTGGCCGCGGACCATCAGCTCGCCCGGCTGTCCGGGCGGCAACGGGGCGAGCGACCCGGGCGCGACCACCTTCACCTCCAGGTCGGGTAGGCGCGTGCCGACGGTCCCGACCCGCTGTTCCAGGCTGTCCGTCGTCCGAGTCTGGGTGATGACCGGCGACGCCTCCGTCAGCCCGTAGGCGATGGTGATCGCGTGCGCCCCCATCCGCTCGACGACGGCGCGCATCACCTCGATCGGGCACGGGCTGCCGGCCATGATCCCGGTGCGCAGGCTCGCCAGGTCGAACGCCGCGAAGCACGGATGGTGTAGCTGGGCAATGAACATCGTCGGCACGCCGTAGACCGCCGTACAGCGCTCGTCCTGGATGGCCTGGAGAGTGGCGCCGGCGTCGAACGCCTCGGCCGGGAAGACCATCGCCGCGCCGTGGACGGTACACATTAGCGACCCCATGACGCAGCCGAAACAGTGGTAGAGCGGGACCGGGATCGCCAGCCGGTCGCGGTTGGTGAACGCCAGCCGCAGGCCGACGTGGTAGGCGTTCAGCAGCAGGTTGCGGTGCGTCAGCATCGCGCCCTTGGGGAACCCGGTCGTCCCGGAGGTGTACTGGATGTTGACCACGTCCTGCGGCGTCACCTCGGCCGCGCGGCGGTCCAGGTCTTCCACGGAAACGGCGTCGGCCCGATCGAGCAGGTCGGCCCAGGCGAACACGCCGGGCCGCCGGTCGGACTTGATGCTGACCACATGGCGCAACTTCGGGAACCCGGCGGCGCGCAGGCCGCCGGCCGGCGCGGCGGACAGTTCCGGGCAGACGGTCGCGAGGATGGCGAGGTAATCGGAGTTCTTGAACGAGTCGGTGAGGAGCAGGGTGGTGATGTCGGCCTGTTGCAGGACGTAGGCCAGTTCGTGGGCGCGGTAGGCCGGGTTGACGTTGACGAGGACGGCGCCGATGTGGGCCGTCGCGAACTGGGTGAGCACCCACTGCGGCCAGTTCGTCGCCCAGATGCCGACATGGTCGCCGCGGCGCACGTCCAGCGCCATCAGGGCGCGGGCGAGGCGGCGCACCTCGGCGCGGAAGGCGGCGTAACCGACCCGGTAATCGAGCCACGGGAAGACGAGGGCATCATGGTCCGGGTGGCGAGCAGCTGTGGCCGCGAGCACCTGGGCGAACGTGTACCCCTCGACGGACGGGCCTGCCGCGGCGGTCATCCGACCCTCCTGCCGTCTCGAACTTTCTTCGTGCCGCTGGCGGCTTGGCGGATGGGGCAGCAGGAACGGTCAGGCCGGGGGAGGAGCGTCGTCCGCCGTGATGACCTGGACTCCGTCCCGAGTCAGCGCCAGGGTGTGTTCGACGTGGACGCTCGGCAGGCCGTCCTTCGTCACCACCGTCCAGTGGTCGCCGAGCATGCGCGTGTCGGCCCGGCCCATGTTCACCATCGGCTCAACCGCCAGCACCAACCCCTCCTCCAGCCGGAAGTCGCCGTGCCGGCGCACCTCTCGGTTGACGAAGTTGGGCACCTGCGGATTTTCGTGCATGGTCCGGCCGATGCCGTGGCCGACGTACTGGTGAACGACGCTGAAGCCGGCATCCTCGGCGCACTTCTGCATGCGCTCGGCCACCTCCGACCACCACTTGCGACGGCCCAACTCCTCGATCGCGATGCGCAGCACCTGCTCGCCGGTCTGGACCAGGCGCCGGCACTCGGGCCGGACCTCGCCGACCATGACGGTGATGGCGGCGTCCGCGCACCAGCCGTTCAGCTTGCAGGCGGTGTCGAGTTTGACCAGGTCGCCGTCGCGGATCTGCCGCTGGCCGGGAATGCCGTGGACCACCTGCTCGTTGATCGAGATGCACGTGACGGCCGGGAACGGAACCTTTGGTCCGGGGTAGCCCTTGAAGAGCGGGGTGGCGCCGTGCCTGGCATACAGCGTCTCGATCGCCTGATCGATCTCGACGGTCTTCGTGCCCGCCTGGGCCATCTCGCGGGCGATGCGCAGGGCGGCGGCGACGAGTTTGCCGGCCTCGCGCATCAGGCCGATTTCGCGCTGCGATTTCAGTTCGGGGCCTCGCTGAAAGAACGAGCGGAGCACGGCGACTTGCCTCCGATAGGGCTTCCCGAGAACCAGTCAGGAGGTTTCCGACTTTTCCTCTCCCACGAGGGGAGAAAAGCAGGCACCCCTTTCAGGATGATGGAACCAGGTCGGAAACCTCCTCTGACCGGCCGTCCGGGACGACGGGTCACAGGGCGTTCACAATCTTATTATAGATGGTCTCCACGTCGCCGGTGCCGACAACCTCGCGCACCAGCCCCTGTCCCCGATAATACTCGACGAGGGCATCATTGTTCTGGTGGTAGATCTGCAGTCGGCGCCGGACCGTCTCCTCCCTGTCGTCCTCGCGCTGCGTCAGGGGCAGGCCGTCGAGGTCGCAGACGCCTGGCTGTTTCGGCGGCCGCGATACCAGGTGATACGTTGTCTTGCACTTGCGGCACGCCCACCGGCCGCTGAGACGGCGGACGATCTCCTCGTCCTCCACCAGCAGATGCACGACCGAGTCCAGACCGAGGAATTCCTGCCGGAGCACCTGATCGAAGGACGCGGCCTGAGCGACGGTCCGCGGATAGCCGTCCATGACGAACTGCTCGGGCCGGGGCTCGGCGCTGAAGCGCTCGCGGACCATCTGGTTGACGAGATCGTCCGGAACAAGTTGGCCGCTGGCGAGGAATGGTTTGGCGCGCTGCCCCGTCGGGGTGTCCTGGTTGATCGCCTCGCGGAGGAGATCCCCGGTACTGATGTGGTTGAGACCCTTCCGGTCCGCGAGGAGTTTCGCCTGGGTTCCCTTACCGCTACCGGGCGGGCCGAGCAGGATTAATCGCATGGTCAGGTCGGAATGGCGGAACCGAAGTCGCGGGAGCCACGCTGGCCCCAGGTCCGTCCGGCTATTCTCGGAAACTTCATCGGCCCCCGCAAGGAGCGGTGGACAAAAAGGCAACTGGTGTCTGGGGTTTCTCCCCTCTTCCACGAACGCCGGGTCAGTACGGGATCCACCCCTGCGCGTCCATCAGGTCGAACAGCCACGGGTGCCGCCACGGGTTCCACGAACGGTAGGCGGTCGAGAAGATCGACGCCGCCAGCAGCGCGTACGCCACCCAGCGCCCCCAGCGGTTGCCGCTCAGCCGATCCGCGACCGGCAGCATCGTCAGCAGCCACAGCGGCGACAGCCACATCAGCCAGCGCAGGCCGTTCGTCCAGCCGCCGTAATTGTCGCTCCGCCACAGGTAGAAGCCGACGACAACGACGGTCAGCACCAGCGTCAGTCCGCCCACCAGCACCAGTTCCGGCCCCGGCGGCGGCCGGCGTCCCTGGCTCACGGTTTCCTCCGGGGCGGGCGGCCGACGCAGTGCCCCGGCGTACCGGAGCGCCAGCAGCATCCCGGCCACGGCCAGCAGCCACACCGGCGACAGGGAGAACAACCCGTGGTGCCCGAGCAGGACGTGGAAGGCGTACTCGGCCCGGCTCTCGTGCTGGCGCGCCCAGTCGATGCCGCGGCGCACCTCGCCCGGGTTCGGCCGGCGCCAGTGGCTGCCCTCGTACTCGTACCACGGCCCGCCGAATTCAGCGTAGGCCGGCTTCATCTGGCCGATCGCGAGGTAGTTCGTCACGATCAGCGCGGCGACCGGCACCGCCGCCGCCGGAAGGAAGAAGAGCAACGTCTTCCCCGGCCGGCGCCACAGCAGCAGCACGAACAGCGCCCCGGCGAACGCCAGCGCCGGCAGTTCGTTGCAGACGGCGAACGACGCGAACAGCCCCGCCACCGCGAACAGCCACGGAGCGGGCACGCCGTCCGGCGCCTGCGTCTCGCGCCAGATGCGCAGCGCCGGGTACAGCGCGAAGACGACCGAGCACGTCGCGACGGTGTGGTTGTTCAGCGCGATCGCGAACGGGTTCATGAGCGTCGCGAAACACGCCGCGGTCAGAACGAACAGCCGCCCCCAGTCGGTGCTGCCGTAGCGCTCGACGAGCCGGGCCAGCAGCGCGAGATAGATCACGAACGGCACGAGGTTCACCAGCAGGAGGATGGTCCGCACCACCTCGAACGGGTTGTCCTTCAGCGTCCACCCGGTCAGCAGCTGCAGCACCCAGTACAGGCCGGCGACGAGCGTGGACAGCAGCGGCGGCTTACTCGAATAGAACTCCATTTTCTCCGGATGGAGCACCTTGTCCACCGTTCCATAGCCGTCCTCGAAGACGATCCCGTAGTCGCCGTATTTGTTCTTCGCGGTCGCCCGGGCCGGGTCGCGGCGGCCGATGACGTAGGTGGCCTCGCCGGTCTCGGGATCGCCATCGACCAGGGCGCGGATCGTCGCCCAGCGCGATCGGTCGTTGGAACTGAAGGTCGGCATCGGGGTCGGGCGCTCGGTCGGCCACACGCGCCGTTGGTCCTGGGGCGTGCGCTTCATCGTGTGCAGGTCCGGCTCGGGCAGGTACTGAGCGGACCCGATGTGGCCGGCGACGGTGGCGGCCGCCGCGAGGATGAGCAGCGTGCAGGCGTACCGGCGCGGGCGGGCTGAGTCGTCGTTCATACGTGCTCGGTGGTCCGTGGGCCTGCCTGGTTTCCGTCCGTCCCCGCTGGCGGCGCCGCGGGTTGCCCTGGTCTGTCGAGGTCGGACGTACCCGCGGGGCGCGCGGCCGGGGACTGGTGGCCGTCGCCCGGCAGCCACGGCCCGCGCGCCAGCGGCGGCGGGCGGCCGGTCTGCTCGGCGATGCTGTAACTGTCCTCGTCGCGCCCCTGGTAGGCGGTGATCATTTCCGCGATCAGGCCGATCGACATCAGCTGCGTCCCAAGCAGCAGGGCCGCCACGGAGTACGTCAACAGCGGGCGGTTGTGCAAGGGCTCGGTGAAGTAACTCTGGTCGAACAGGCGGACGAACCAGACGACCGCCAGGTACGCCAGACCGAGCACGCCGAGGAAGAAGCTCAGCAGGCCGAAGCTCCCCAGGACGTGCTGCGGGCGCTGCCCGAACCCGGTGAGAAACTTCACCGTCATCAGGTCGAGGAACCCCTTCACGAAGCGGCGCACGCCGTACTTCGACGACCCGAACTGGCGCGCCCGGTGGTTGATCTCGATTTCCCCGACCTTGAACCCGCGGGCCGCCGCCAGCACCGGAATGAAGCGGTGCAACTCCCCGTAGAGGCGCACCTCGCGGAACACCTCGGCGCGGTAGCACTTCATGCCGCAGTTGTGGTCGTGCAGCTTGACGCCCGTCAGCCAGCTGACCATGCCGTTGAAGACGCGGCTCGGGAACACCTTGTGCCACGGGTCGTGGCGGACGCGCTTCCACCCGCTGATGACGTCCCGGCCCTCCGCGAGCGCCGCCAGGAAGCGCGGGATCTCGGCCGGGTCGTCCTGCAAGTCGGCGTCGAGGGTCAGGATCGTATCGCCGCGGGCGACGTGGAACCCGGCGGACAGGGCGGCCGCCTTGCCGAAGTTGCGGCGGAACCGGATGCCGTGGACCTCGTCGTGCCGCCTGGCCAGGTCGGCGATGACGCCCCAGGAGCCGTCCTTGCTGCCGTCATCGACGAAGATTACCTCGACATCGAGCCCGTGCCGCCGCGCCGTTTCCGCGATCTCCTGGTGCAGCGGCACCAGGCTCTCCTGCTCGTTGTAGACGGGGATGACGAGAGAGATCACGACGACACTCCTGGGGCGGTGCATCTGCGGATGGCCCCGCGAGCAGGGGCGCTTTTCTCCCCTTTCCCCTCGTGGGAGAGGGGGCGGGGGTGAGGGGATTTGACTGCAAATACCCCCTCACCCCCGCCCCCTCTCCCCCCGCAGGGGGGAGAGGGGAGCAGTGGCCGGCCGGTGCTCGCGCAGCGCCGCCAGCGTCCGCCGAAAGTCCTCCGGCAGCGGCGCCTCGACCTCGATCACCTGGCGGCGCTTCGGGTGGAAGAAGCGCAGCCGGGCCGCGTGCAGCGCCTGGCGCGGCATCAGCACCTCGTCCCGGTCCGGCGGCCACCCGGGGACCAGGTCCGACAGCCGCACGGCGTCGCGCCCGCCGTACACCTTGTCCGCCAGCACCGGACAGCCAACGCTCGCCAGGTGAACGCGGATCTGGTGCGTCCGCCCGGTCCGCGGGCTGATCCGGCAGAACGTATACCCGCGGAACCGCTCGATCACCTCGTAGAAGCTGCACGCCTCCTTGCCCGCATCCGCGTCGTCGGTGACGGCCATCTTGACGCGGTCGTGCGGGTGGTGGCCGATGCGCGCCTCGATGTAGTCGCTGTCCCGGTCCAGCACGCCGGCCGCGATCGCCAGGTACTCCTTGAAGATCTTGCGCGTCTCGAACTGCATCGACAACTCGCGGTGGGCCGACTCCTCCTTGGCGATGAGGATGACGCCGCTGGTGTCGCGGTCGAGGCGGTGGACGATCCCCGGCCGGTACGCGCCGTTCAGCCCGCTCAGGTGGGCGAAGCGGAACGACAGGGCATTGACCAGGGTGCCGCTCCAGTGCCCCTTCGCCGGGTGGACGACCATGTCCGGCGGCTTGTTGACGAGGGCCAGGTAATCGTCCTCGTACAGGACGTCCAGCGGGATGTCCTCTGGCGCCGGAGCGGCGTGGGTCGGCTCCGGGATAACGACGCAAACCCGGTCGTCGGCACGGACCTTGTAGCTCGCCTTGGTCGGACCGTCGTTGACGGTGACCCCGCCGGCCTCGATCGCCTTCTGGATGGTCGAGCGGCTGAAGTCGGGAAAGTGCTGGACCAGGAACTGATCGAGGCGCGTGCCGGCGAGCTTGCGCCCGACGACGAGGTCCGCGAGGCGCGGCCCCGGCAACTCGTCCAGGTCGTCGAGGTCGTCGAGGTCTTCGGGGATCAGGGGTGACAGCGACATTGGGACTGCACGCGAGGCGGGTTCGCGGAGGACGCGGGCGGAAACGACTGCGGACCCCGGCAGCGCCCCTGGCGCCTGGCCGGCAGGCACAGGAGGGGCGCCCCGCCGGGGTCCGCGGCCCGTCTAGCTGGAGACCGAACTGGCCGATTATTTCTTCTTCATCTCCTGCTGTCGCTGGAACCGTTCGATCTCCTCCTGCAGCCGCCGTGCCCGGTCGAGCCCTTCCCGCGTGCGGAGCTGGTCCGACAGGTGGGTGTAGAACTCGTTGACATCGCGGCGCTTCTCCGGGTTCCCCAGGGCTTCGATGCGCTTCCTGGCTTCCTGCGCGTGGGCGCTCTTGGGGTAAGTGGTTTCCACCTCCTTGTAGAGCTTCAGGGCGGCCTCGAGCCGCTTCTCGATCGCGCTCAGGTCCGGGCGCAACTGCTGCGGACCGAATCCGCCGGCCGCCAGAGTTTCCTCGGCGACCGCCACGTGGTACAGCGCCTCGGAGGCGAGGATGGGGTTGTCCTTGAGTTCGTCGTGCAGCTCGCGGTACTGCTTCTGGGCGCTCTCGATGTGGGCCATCGCCCGCGAGGGGTGGCGCATCACATCCTTGATGCCCTCCATCCAGAGCTGGTTCCAGGCCAGCTGGAACCGGGCCGCCTGGCCGGCGGTGACGTCCGGGAAGTCCTTGGCGAGCCCGGTGAGAACCTGGCCCCCGCCGAACTCCGGGCGAGTGCCGAGGTCGAACTCGACCCACCGCTCGGCCTCCTTACTCCGGGCGCGGCTGCGCGCGAACAGGAAGAAGGCGATCGCGCCCACGGCCAGGAGAACGAGGATGACGGTCAGGATTGAACTGCGGTTGGGTCGCGATTTCATACGCTGGAGGGCCTTGCCCATGCGGTCGGCCAGCGCGTTGGTTTGCAGCTCTTTGCGATGTTCCGCCTTCATGCGGGTCTCGCTCCTCTCGCCTCGGTCTCTGTTGTTGTTAGTTGTTCTACGCTCTTGACTTTACGTGATCATAGGCGCCTTTGCCCGTCTGGTCAAGCTCTCTGGCCCGGCCCCGGCCCGACGCCGGTCCGTATAATGCCTCCTCGTTCCGCGCCCCGGGAGACGGCCTGACTCATGCGCTGGTCCATCATCCGCCTGATCTGTCTGCGCGAGCTGCGCGACCAGCTCCGCGACCGGCGCACGCTGTTCATGATTGCCGGCCTGCCGCTGCTGCTCTACCCTGTCCTCGGGTTCGCCGTCCTCCAGTTCGCGGTCGGCTTCGTCGAGCGGCCGAGCACGGTCGGGGTCGTGCGCGGGCCGCTGCAGTCCGGCGACTTCCCGGCCCGGGCGCCGGCCGCACTGCGGGCGTGTTTCGCCATTGCGCCGGTCGGGGCGCCCGGGGGCGGCCTGCGGGCCGACTACCTGGCCGGCGCCGCTGCCCTCGCCCACCATCCGGCCCTCACCTATCCCACGCTGATCCACAACGGCCGGTTCGCCTCCCCGGACGACCTCCCTTCCCCCGGGCGGGAAATGCTGCGAGTGGTCGTTGACAGGCTTCGCATCGTATTCCTCGATCCAGCCGGCGCGGACGCCGCCCTGGCCGGCAAGAAGGTCGATCTGCTCCTGACGGCCCCGCCCGATTTCTGGGCCGGGCTCGGACAGGGCGGCCCGGCACGCGCCACCGTGGATGTCAGGATGCGTCCCGGCGACAACCTCGCCGGCCAGGCCGTCGGGCGCCTGGCGCTGGTGGTGCAGCGCTGGAAAGGGGAGTTCAGGGCAGTCCACTTCCAGCGCAAGGGGCTGCCTCCGGACTTCGACGAGCCGTTCGCCGTCGCTGACCCGGCCGCCGCGGCGGCGGCGGGCGGCGCCGAAGGAATGGGCAAGCTGATGGTTCGCATCTTCCCGTTCATGCTCGTCATGTGGTCCCTCGCCGGCGCCCTCTATCCGGCGGTGGACGTCTGCGCCGGGGAGAAGGAGCGCGGGACGATGGAGACGCTGCTCATCACCCCGGCTGGGCGGGAGGAGATCGTCTGGGGCAAGTTCTTGACCATCTGGATCTTCAGCGGCGCCACCGCCCTGCTCAACCTGGCCAGCATGGGGCTGACGACGTGGCTGTTCGGCGATCGGCTGCCCCAGGGCGGAGTGCCGGCGACGGCGCTCGTCTGGTGCATCCTGCTCGTCGTTCCGCTCGCCGCCTTCTTCAGCGCGGTCTGCCTGGCGGTCGGGGCATACGCCCGCAGCTCGAAGGAGGGGCAGTATTACCTGATGCCCCTGTTTCTGGTGACGATGCCGCTCATCTTCCTGACGCTGGCGCCGGGCGTGACGCTCAACGCCTTCTACAGCATGGTGCCGGTGACGGGCGTCGTCCTCCTGATGCAGGGGCTGATGACGGCCCCGTCCGCGGCGGCGGCGCCGTGGTTCTACTTCGTTCCCGTCCTCGCGCCGGTCGTCGTCTACAGCTGGCTGGCGCTGCGCTGGGCGATCGACCAGTTCCAGCGCGAGGAGGTGCTGTTCCGCGAGGCGGAGCAACTCGACGTTGGGCTGTGGATTCGCCGGCTGTTCCGCGAGAAGGAGGCGCTGCCAACGGCCGGCCAGGCGCTGTTCTGCTTCGGTCTGCTGCTCGGCCTGCGCTGGCTGACGGAAGGACTGGGGCAGGCGCTGCCGCTGCTGACGCGCAGCGGTATCGTCCTGGCGGCGTTCGTCACGGCGCCACCGCTATTCATGGCCCTGACCCTGACGCGCCGCCCGCTGCAGGCGCTGGCGCTGCGCATGCCAGCGCCCGGCTATGTGCTCGCGGCGGTCCTGCTGCTGCCGCTGGCCGACCTGGGAAGGGAGCTGCTCGCGGCGTTGCCGGTGATGGGAGTGCTGTTCCGCGAGCGGCAGGAACTGGTCGCGGAGGCGTTCGGGCTGGACGCGGCGCCCGGCGGGGTCGGGTGGGAGTACGTTTTGGCGCTCGCCGTGCTGTCGGCCGTCACGAAGGAGTTGGCGTTCCGCGGCTTCATCCTCACCGGCCTGCGCCAGCGATTCCGGCCCTGGACCGCCATCGCCATCAGCAGTCTGCTGTTCGCCGCGTTCCACATGAACGTGTTCGCGATGGCCCCGGCATTCCTGCTCGGCGTGGTTCTGGGCGTACTGGCTGTGCGCAGCGGCAGCGTGGTGCCGGGCATCGTTCTGCACGCCGGATGCTACGCGCTGCTGCTGCTCGGGACCACGAGCGGGTGGCTCCCCGGGCTGGGGCTGGCAGGGCGAGTCGTTGCGGGGCTGGGGTGTGCCGGCGCCGCCGTCTTCCTGCTCTGGCGCCTCGGCGGCATCGGATCGGCCCGCGCAACGCCGCTGCTGTCGGAGCCCGAAGCGTAAGCGCGGGGCTTGTCTCGTCCCGCGCTGACGCTGCGGGCTCGGATGGGGTGCTCGGTCGGGCTGCGCCTCACCAGTCGTCGAGGCCGAGCTGCAGCCTGGCCGCCTCCGACATGCGGTCCTTGTCCCACGGCGGATCCCAGACCACATCGACCTTGACCGACGTCACGCCCGGGACGCGCTTGATCTTGGCCTCGACCTCGGGCGGCAGCGACCCGGCGACCGGGCACGCGGGCGAGGTGAGCGTCATGCGCAGCCCGACCGCCCCGGTCGGCTGCACGTCGATATCGTAGATGAGGCCCAGTTCGTAGATGTTGACCGGGATCTCGGGGTCGAAGCAGGTATACAGGACGGCGATGATCTCCTGCTCCAGCGCCTCGATCTGGTCCGGTGTGAGTTCGACCGCCGGCGTCTGGGGCGCCTCGGCGGCGGGACCGGCCTCCGGCACGGATGCGGCTGTATCGGCCGGCTCTGGCCCAGCCGCGGAGGGACCGAGTCGGCTCATGCCCAGCTCCGTTCGTTTGAAGTTCATGGTGCCTCCCGCGGGTTCCCGCCACCTCACTGCGCGGCGGCGAGGGATGCCGCGAAGCCCCGGACTCGCTTGACCATCTCCGCCAGACCGTTGCGCCGGGTCGGGCTCAGGTGGCGGTCCAGCCCGAGCCGGTGGAAGAAGCCCTGCACGTCGAACCCGAGCACGTCGATGGCCCGCTGACCGGAGAACACCTTTTGCAGTAGCGCCAGCTCGCCGCGCACGATCGCGGCGTCGCTGTCCGCCAGGAACTCGACCACGTTGGCCGTCCCCGGCTTGCGGCGCACATGCAGGTAGACGGTGCTCTGGCAGCCGTGGACCCGGGTTGTGTCGGTCCTGTACGTCGCCGGCATCTCCGGCAGTTTCTCGCCCAGCTCGATGAGGTGCTGATACCTGTCGTTCCAGTCGTCGAGGAAGTCGAACAGATCGATCACCTCCTCGGCCGCCTCCTCCGGGCTGTCGGCGGCGGCGTCCGGGTAGACCGGCTCGGCTGGAGAGGTATTCGCGGTCGCGACAACGCTCGCACAAACCTTCGCGGCCGCACGGGTGACCAGCGCACGGAGCGCATCCGCGAAGGCGTCCACCTCGTCGAGCGTGTTGTAGAGGGCGAACGACGCCCGGGCCGTGCCGGGGATGGCGAACCGCTCCATCAGCGGCATGCAGCAGTGGTGCCCGGTCCGGACCGCCACTCCCTCCAGGTCGAGCTGCGTGCCGACGTCCAGCGCCGCCAGGGGCGGGTTCTCGACCACGAACGAGATGACCGCCGCCTTGTGCCGGGCCGTACCGATGAGGCGCACTCCGGGAATGTCCGCCAGGCGCGCGGTGGCGTGCCGCAGGAGCTGTTCCTCATGGGCGGCGATGTTCTCCAGACCGATCGCCTGGACGTAGTCGAGGGCGGCGCCGAGGCCGACGGCTCCGGCGATGTTCGGCGTGCCGGCCTCGAACTTGTACGGCAGCTCGTTCCAGGTGGTCTTCTCGAAGGTGACGGTCCGGATCATGTCGCCGCCGCCCTGCCACGGCGGCATCAGCTCCAGGTGTTCGGGCCGCCCGTAGAGGGCGCCGATGCCGGTCGGGGCGTATACCTTGTGGCCGGAGAAGGCGTAGAAATCGCACCCCAGCGCCTGCACATTGACCGCCAGGTGCGGCACCGCCTGGGCGCCGTCCACCAGCACCGGGATGCCGCGCGAGTGGGCCACATCGATGATGTCCTTGACCGGATTGATCGTCCCGAGGGCGTTGGAAACATGGACCAGCGCCAGCATCTTCACCCGCGGCGTGAGCAGGCGCTCCAGTTCCTCCAGCCGCAGCTCGCCTGTGTCGTTGATCGGCACGACGCGCAGGCGAGCGCCCTTCTCCTGGCAGAGCATCTGCCAGGGGACGATGTTCGAGTGATGCTCCATCGCCGTGACGACGACCTCGTCCCCCGGGCCAACGTGCTTGCGGCCGAACGTGCTGGCGACGAGGTTGATCGCCTCGGTGCAGCCGCGCGTGAAGATGACCTCGCGCAGACAGTTGGCGCCGAGGAACTTCTGCACCTTGACGCGGGCCGCCTCGTAGTCCTCGGTGGCGCGCTCGCTCAGGACGTGAACGGCTCGGTGGACGTTGGCGTTGTCGTGCTCGTAGTACCGGCGAACCGCGTCGAGGACAGCGCACGGCTTCTGTGCGGTGGCCGAGTTGTCCAGGTAGACGAGTGGCTTACCGTGGACCTGCTCGGCGAGAATGGGGAAGTCGCGGCGGAGGCGCTCGACGTCGAGAGCAGCGGACGTTGCCTGCGGGGTGGGTAGCGTGACGGCGGGGGGGAGGACACTCATGGGGCCTTTTCCTCGGCGAGGGGCGAATCCTCGGGAGACGCTTCGGGCAGATGCTGACGCGCGAGCAGCAGCCGCTCCACACCGGCGCGGAGAGCCTCGACGCGGATTTGGCCGATCAGGTCGTTGGCAAAGGCGTAGGTCAGCAGGGCGCGAGCCGCGTCGGCGCCGATGCCGCGCGAGCGCAGGTAGAACAGCGCGTCGGCGGACAGCTGGCCGACGGTGGCGCCATGCGTGCATTTGACGTCGTCGGCGAAGATCTCCAGCTGCGGCTTGGTGTTGATGACCGCGTCCTCGGACAGCAGCAGCGTCTGGTTCGTCTGCCTGGCGTCCGTCTTCTGGGCGTCGGGACGGACGAAGATCTTGCCGTTGAAGACGCCGTGCGCCTTGCCGTCGAGGATGCCCTTGTAAATTTCGTGGCTGGCACCGTGCGGCTTCGCGTGGTCGATGGTCGTGCGGTTATCGACGTGCTGGCTGCCGTCCGCCAGGTACAGGCCGTTGAGCGTACACTCGCACCCCTCGCCGCCGAGCAGGGCGCCCGCCTCGTTGCGGACCCAGTAGCCGCCGAGGGTGAGGGCGTGCGAGCGGAAGTTGCTGGCGCGCGCCTGGCGTACCTGCATCACGTCAAGGTGGAAGGCGCGCGGCGACTCGCGCTGCACCTTGTAGTGATCGAGGAAGGCGTTCGGCCCCGCCTCTACCTCGGTCACCGCGTTGGTAAAGGTAACGCCGTCGCCGACCCCGGTGTAGCTCTGGACCAGGATGCACTGGCTCCCGGCCTCGGCGACGACGAGGGTGCGCGGGTGGGCGACCGTCGGCTCGCCGGCCGCGGTCGCAACAAAGATCAGGTGGATCGGTTCACGGATAACGACGCCCTTCGGGATGTGGACGAGGGCGCCGTCGCGCAGGAAGGCGGTGTTGAGCGCAACGAAGGGCTGCGTCTCGCCGCGAGCCACCCGGCCCAGGTGCGGCTCAACGAGTCCCCGGTGCTGCTCCAGCGCGCCCGCCAGGCTGGCGACGATCGCGCCCGCCGGGAGCGAGCCGGCCGAGGAAAGCTGCGGGGCAAAGCGGCCGTTCACGAACACCAGGCGCGTCGGGGCGCCAACGTCCAGCGCCTCGCGCAGCACCGCGCAAGCGGTCAGGCCGTGGCCTTCCTGGCCGGTCGCCAGCTGGAAGGGGACAGCGGCGAGCGGGGCGAGGGGGGTGAACTTCCAGTCCTCGTCGCGCGGACCGGGGAACCCGAGTTCGGCGAAGCGTTCGATGGCCGCGCGGCGCAGCGGCCCCACCCAGGCCGGTCCGCCCACTGCACGCAGGAACCGGCCGTGCTGCTCCAGGTACAGTTCCTTCTCTGCCAGCAGGTCAATCATGGTGCCTCTTGCTTCGTAAAGCCCACGGGTTGCGCTCCGTGGACGCAGCGCCAGGGACCTGGCCCACGGGGCGCCATCCGTGAGCTTTGCCATCTGCCCCTCCTCACGCTGGCTGGGGCTGCCGGATGTTGGCGTATCCCGTGGCCTCCAGCTCCTGCGCCAGCTCCTTGCCGCCCGAGCGGACAATCCGGCCCTCAAAGAGGACATGGACCCTGTCCGGTACGATGTACTCCAGCAGGCGCTGGTAATGGGTGATGATCAGCATGGCGCGGTCCTGGCTGCGCAGCGCATTGACGCCATCGGCGACGCTGCGCAGGGCGTCGATGTCGAGGCCCGAGTCCGTTTCGTCGAGGACGGCGAGTTTCGGGTCGAGGATCGCCATCTGGAAGATCTCGTTGCGTTTCTTCTCGCCGCCGGAGAACCCCTCGTTGACGGGCCGCTTGAGCAGGTCGTCGCTCATGTGCAGCACCTTCATCTTCTGCTTGACCAGTTTGAGGAAGGCGCCGGCGTCGAGTTCCGGCTCACCGCGATGCTTGCGCACGGCGTTGACGGCGGACCGCAGGAAGTACATGTTGCTCACGCCGGGGATCTCGACCGGGTACTGGAACGCGAGGAAGACGCCCTCGCGGGCGCGCTCCTCGGGGTCGAGGTCGAGCAGATTCTTGCCGTCGAAGCGGACTTCGCCGTCGGTGACCTCGTAGAAGTCGCGGCCGGCAAGGACACCGGCGAGCGTGCTCTTGCCCGAGCCGTTCGGCCCCATGATGGCGTGGACCTCGCCGGCGTTGATTTGCAGGTCGATGCCGCGGAGGATCTCTTTGTCCTCGACGCGGGCGTGCAGGTTGCGAATCGTTAGCATTGGTCTTCTCAGTGAATTCAGCTTTACCCGACGCTGCCCTCCAAACTCACCCCGAGCAGCTTCTGCGCCTCGACCGCGAACTCCATCGGCAGCTCGCGGAACACCTCCTTGCAGAACCCGTTGACGATCAGGTTGACCGCATCTTCGCCCGACAGCCCGCGCTGCTTGCAGTAGAAAATCTGGTCCTCGCCGATCCGCGACGTGGACGCCTCGTGCTCCACCTTCGCCGTGTGGTTGCGCACCTCGATGTACGGAAACGTGTGCGCCCCGCACTTATCACCGAGCAGCAGCGAATCGCACTGCGAGTAGTTCCGGGCATTCGCCGCGCCCTTGAGGATCTTCACCAGCCCGCGGTACGTGTTCTGCCCGTGCCCGGCTGAGATGCCCTTGGATACGATCGTGCTCCTGGTGTTCTTGCCGAGGTGGATCATCTTCGTGCCGGTGTCGGCCTGCTGCCGGTTGTTCGTCAGCGCGACCGAGTAGAACTCGCCGACCGAATCGTCGCCCTGCAGGATCACGCTCGGATACTTCCACGTGATCGCCGACCCCGTCTCGACCTGCGTCCAGCTGATCTTCGACCGCCGCCCGCGGCACGCCCCGCGCTTCGTCACGAAGTTATAGATCCCGCCCCGGCCTTCCTTGTCGCCCGGATACCAGTTCTGCACCGTCGAATACTTGATCTGCGCGCCGTCGCCGACGCACACCAGCTCGACCACCGCCGCGTGCAGCTGGTTCTCGTCCCGGATCGGCGCCGTGCAGCCTTCGAGGTAACTGACGTGGGCGCCTTCCTCGGCGACGATCAGCGTCCGCTCGAACTGGCCGGTGCCGGCCGCGTTGATGCGGAAGTAGGTGGACAGCTCCATCGGGCAGCGCACGCCTCTGGGGATGTAGCAGAAGCTGCCGTCGCTGAAGACCGCCGAGTTGAGGGCGGCGAAGAAGTTGTCGTTGTACGGCACGACCGACCCGAGATATTTCTTGACCAGCTCGGGGTGGTCGCGTACCGCCTCGCTGAACGAGCAGAAGATGATGCCCAGCTCGTTCAACTTGCCCTTGAACGTGGTCGCGACCGACACGCTGTCGAAGACCGCGTCCACCGCCACGCCGGTCAGCCGTTTCTGCTCGTCGAGCGAGATGCCGAGCTTCTCGAAGGTCTTGCGCAGCTCGGGATCGACCTCGTCGAGGCTGTTCAGCTGTTTCTTCGGTTTGGGGGCCGAGTAGTAGATGATGTCCTGGTAAGCGGCCGGCCTGTACTGGAGGTTCGGCCACCAGTGCGGCTCTTCCATCTTCTGCCACTGCCGGAAGGCCTTGAGGCGCCACTCCAGCATGAACTCCGGTTCCTTCTTCTTGGCCGAAATCGTGCGGATAATGTCCTCGTTCAGGCCGGGCGGGACGGTGTCCGTCTCGACGTCGGTGACGAAGCCGTACTTGTATTCGCGATCGGCGAGCTGCTGGATTTCACTGGTCGCGGTGGTCATCACTTTATCCTCAAACGTTCGGCACTTACCAATCGGGCTCAGCCGTCGGTGGCGAGCGGTTCGGCCGCCAGCGCGGGTTGCGCGGCGCCGGGCAGGAGCGTCAGGGACATCAGCGGATGGCGGAACACCGGCCTGGCCAGGCGGGAGCGCACGAACTCGGCCATGCTTCCCTCACTCTGCAGCAGGTCCGCCACGGTGATCTGGTCCAGCGTGCCGCGAAGCCATTGCTCCAGCGTCTGCCACAGCGGCCGCAGGGAGCAGCCGCCGTGGTGGACGCAACCGTTGGCCCCGGTGCTGCCGGCGTGACGCTCACAGTAAGTCGGCTCGTCGAACAGCGGTTCGCCCAGGACCAGCAGCAGCGACCCCAGACCGATCCGGTCCGGCGGTTGCGCCAGCCGGTAGCCGCCGGACCGGCCGCGGACGCTCTCGATTAACCGGGCCTCCCGCAGCACGGACAACAGCTTGGCCGCGTAAGGGACCGACAGCCCCTCGGCGGCGGCGATCTCCGGAAGGGTTGCCTGGCCTTCCGGCACGCGGGCGAGGCGCATCAGGCAACGCAACCCGTATTCCTCTTGCGTCGTGATCTTCATGCTTCCCTCGCCGCCGGTTGTGCTCCTCATCTCATTTTAGGAATATGTACTTTTTCGTCAACATTTCCTCGGGCCGGGGTGAGGAGGGCAGGGGAGGGGTAAAACCCGACCTTACTTTGCGGCGGGACGCTTCTTCTTCAACCCCAGAAACTCCTGCGCGGTCCCGGCGAGCAGGCGCCGCTTGACCGGGGCCGGCAGGTCGGGAAGCGAGGCGATGAGTTTACCCGGCTGGGCCTCGCCGAGCGGGAAGGGGTAGTCGCTGCCCAGCGCCACGCGCTCGGCGCCGAACAGGCCGACGATGCGGCGCAACGCCTCCGCGTCGTGGACGAGCGAATCGACGTAGAACCGCCCAAGGTAGGTGCCAGGGGCGTGACAGTGGTCCGCCCCGCACAGGTCGGGCCGAGCGCGATAGCCCGCCTCGATGCGCCCGAAGGTGCCCGGAAACGCACCGCCGCCGTGAGCGAAGCACAGCCGCAACTGCGGCAGCCGGTCGAGCACGCCGCCGAAGATCACCGAGCAGATCGCCAGGCTCGTCTCGGCCGGCATCCCCACCAGCCACGGCAGGAAGTACCTCGCCATGCGCTCGCGGCCCAGCATGTCCCAGGGGTGGACGAAGACCGCGGCGCCGAGGCGCTCCGCCGCCTGGAAGATCGGGAATAGATCCGGGTGGTCGAGGTTCCGACCGTTGACGTGAGTGCCGATCTGCACGCCGGGGAAGCCCAGCTCGCGGACGCACCGCTCCAACTCCAGGATCGCCAGGTCGGGCGCCTGCATCGGCAGGGTGCCGAGGGCGACGAAGCGGTCCGGGTGGCGGGCGACGACGTCGGCGAGGTGGTCGTTGAGCAGCCGGGCCAGGTCGTGGGTGTGCTCCGGTCGCGCCCAGTAGCTGAACATGACCGGAACAGTCGAGAGCACTTGCATCTTGACCTTGTCTCGCCGGCAATCGACCAGCCGCCGTTCGGGATCCCAGCACGGCGCGTCGATCTCGCGGAACAGCCGGCCGTCGATCAGCATGCGGGCGCAGCCGGGGCCGTGGTGCTCCAGGTGGACGAAGCCCCCGTAGCCGTAGCGGCGGCGCAGGTCGGGCCACGTCCGCGGCAAGATGTGCGTGTGCAGGTCGATTTTGAGCACGAGATTCGTTTCCGCGCTGGGGGACAGGGGACCGCCGAACACACCGACCGCTTCGATTGTACCCGCCGAGATCGAGTCGGCCTATGCGAACGCCGGCAGTGGTCGGCGTCTCCGCTGCGGGCTCCCAGGAGCCTTGAGAGCCGACCCTGGCATGAGCCGCCTTTGGAGCGCGCCGTTCCCGTCACGGCTCCCCCCCCGGGCGCGGCTCGCCCGCCAGGGCCTGGTTGACGGCGTACCAGAGTTCGTTCATCCGAAATGGCTTGCGCAGCAGTCCCACTCCCTTCGCGCGGAGCAGCAGCGGGGCCGGATCCGGCTGGAGCAGTCCGGTGCAGAGCAGGACCGGCAGACGCGCCCGGCGCTGCCGCAGCTTGTGGAACGTCCCGCCCCCCTCCTCGCGCGGGATCATCAGATCGAGGATGACGAGATCCACCTCCCGCCCCTCCGCCAGCAGGTCCAGCCCCTGCTGCCCGGTGGTGGCGCACAGCACCTGATGGCCGGCGATCTCCAGGAAGCGCCGGACCACGTCCAGGACCGCCTCCTCGTCGTCGATGACGAGGATGTGGCGCCGCGGCACGCTTTCCGGCTCGAGGATCTGGCCGGCCTCGAAGTCCGGCCGGCGCTCGGCGGCCGCCCCGACCAGCCGGGGCAGGTACAGACTGACGCACGTCCCCTCCCCGAGCACCGTGTCGATCGTCAGGTGGCCCTGATGGCCGTGGACGATCCCAAACGCGACCGGTAGCCCGAGTCCCGTCCCCTGCCCGACATCCTTGGTGGTGAAGAACGGATCGAGCGCCTGCGCGAGGATCTCCGGCCGCATCCCCTCGCCCCGGTCCTCCACCTCCAGCACGACCCAGTCCCCCGCCGGGACGCTGTCCGGGAAGGCGTGGCGCTCGCTCGCCAGCACGCTGCGGTACAGCCGGAATACGACCGGATCGAGCGGGGCGGCGGCGGTGGACTCGTCGGCCGCGTACCGGGCGCGCATCGCGTCCCGGGCGTTCAGCGCCAGGTTGACGAGAACCTGTTGCAGCTGGTTGGCGTCCGCCAGCGCTTGCAGGGCCTCCCGCTCGCGCGCCGCCGGAAGCTGGACTTCCACCTCCAGCCGGAGCGTCTGCCGGACCAGGTCGGCCGTCCCCTCCAGCAGCCGGTCCATTCGGGTTGGCTGGCGCGTCAGGGCCGGCTTGCGGGCGAACGCCAGCAGCTGGCGCGTCAGGTTCGCGGCCCGGTCGGTCAGCTGCATGATGTACCCCAGGAACTCCAGCAGGGCCGGGCTCAGGTTCGGCTCACGCAGCCCCAGGGCAGCGTACCCCTGGATGCCGGCCAGCAGGTTGTTGAACTCGTGCGCCACGCCGCCGGCCAGCGTGCCGACGCTCTGCATCTTCTGCGCCTGCAGCAGCTGCCGCTCCAGCAGCCGGCGCTCGCTGATGTCCCGGTAGATGCCGACGAAGTGGGTCAGCGCCCCGCGGCCGTCCAGGATCGGGGAGATCGTCACCGACGTGTCGAACAGCGACCCGTCCTTGCGCCGGTTGACCAGCTCGCCCTGCCAGCTGGCCCGGCCGAGGATGGTCCGCCACATGGCGGTGTACAACTCGGGCGGGTGGACGCTGCTCTTGAGCAGGCGCGGGGTCTGGCCGAGCAACTCGGCCCGGCTGTACCCGGTCAGCTCCTCCAGCGCGTGGTTGACGTGGAGGAACGTGCCCTGCAGGTCGGTGATGGCGATGCCGTCCCGGGCCGACTCCAGCCCGGCGCTGAGCAGCCGGTTGTGCTGCCGCAGTCGGTGGCGGGTGACCGCCTCGTGAGCGCGCTTCGGCAGCTCGGCCAGGAACGTCAGGGCCGGATCCTTCTGGACGTAGTCGGTCACCCCGGCGCGCAGGTACTGGGCCGCGATCCACTCGTTGCCCAGCCCGGTAACGATCAGGACCGGGGTCTGGATTCCCTCCCGGTTGAGGGTCTGCAGGAGTTCCAGCCCGGGCATATCCGGCAGGTCGTGGTCGAGCAGCAGGAGGTCGTAGTCGCTGTGGCTCAGGACGATGAGGGCGTCGGCGGCCGTTCCGCAGGTGGTGACGCGGTGCCCGGCCCGCTCCAGGTGCTTGCGGATCAGCAGAGCGATCTCGTCTTCGTTCTCGACCAGAAACAGCCGCAGGGCTTCCGTCATGATGGGTTCGTGCTCGCGGTCAGCCGTCATCCCGTCGGCGGCTCCTCGGGGGAGGCGGTGGGCTGACCGCCGGCCGCGGGCCGCTGATGACGGAGAGAGTGAGGGTGAAGAGGACGCCCCGGCCGGGCTCGGACCAGGCGGCCAGGGTGCCCCCGCACTCGTGCGCCAGTTCCCGGGCGACGGCCCAGTCGAGGCGCTCGCACGCCTGAGCGAAGAACCCGCCGGCCTCGGGATCCACGCGCGCCGGTCGCGGCGGCCCGGCAGCCTCAGGCGGACTGGCCAGGGAACATTCTATGCCGGAAGGAGTGCGGCGCGAACAGATCCCAATCCGGCGCGGCCCCTCCCCGGCCAGCGGGAGCAGTCGGACCAGGGCCATGAGCGCCTGGTGGAGCAGGCGGCGCGGCGCGCGAAGCCGCGCGGCCGCCGGGTCCAGGGCAACCTCGACGGTGCAGGGGGAGGAAAGGGCGCGGCCCTCCGCCGCCACCTCGCGGATCAGCTCGTCCAGCGCGAGCGGTTCGGCGGCAGCCCGCTCGGCGGCGAGGGCAGCCAGTTCCTTGAGCCCGGCCACCAGCGCCTGGGCCCGCTGGGCGGCGGCGTCGGCCCGGCGGAGATAGTTCTGGCCGTCCACCCCGAGGCTCGGTCCCTCGTCCAGTTGCAAGACCTGGAGCAATCCCCGGACCGCGACGAGCTGGTTGGAGAGGTCGTGGCTGAGCACCTTGCGCAGGTGGTCCACGAGCCGTTCCAGCTGAGCCAGACGCCCGGTCGGGGTGGGGGCCGGTGGGGTAGGAGAGGTTTCGCCGAGTGAGTCCATGAGCGCCAGTACGCCGCCCCACGAGGTCGGAACACGACCATCCAGGGGATTGCAGGGCCTTGAGATAGTGAGCGAGGAGCGATCCGCGAACCTGTCACGACCGGTCGGCCCGGAATCCTTCGGGGCGGGCGCAGGGTAGATGAGGAGAAAATCGGGGTCGCGGCCAGCCACGCAGGAATTCCTGTGCGACTGTTACCCCCCAGTACGCCGCGACCCCGAATATCCGTTGACCCTGGTCGTCCGGCAATGGTTTTTTTATACCTCACGCCCGTCGAGGATGCCACTCAATTCGTCGGATTTGTCTTCCACCTCCAAGGGCTACCGGACCAGACGCGACGAGCCGGAGGCGTCAGCGCCGGCTTTGCCCAAGCTGCCGGCGTCATGAGGTTTTGTCCGGTAGTCCTTATGCGGCATCGAGAACAGCCACGGCGCTGCCGTATTACCCGGGGCCGCCCGGAAATGACAGATTAATTCAGGGCTGGGGTTCTGAATGCCCGTGCATCAATCGGGCTCGGGCGGGGGGAAGATCGGCAATTCGGACGAGGAGCCGGTCATGTCGATGCTGAGGGGGCTCTTGATCGGTAGCCGAAGGATGAACCGGGTCACCTTGCCGATCTGACTCTGCACGATGATGTCGCCGCCGTGCTCGCGGAGGATCTTGCGACTGACGGCCAGGCCCAGGCCAGTCCCCTTCGACCCCTTGGAGCTGATGAACGGCCTGAAGATGTCCTGGATCTTTTCCGGCGGGATGCCGATGCCGTTGTCGAGGACGACCAGACGCACCCATCCGGCCTCCGGGTCGCGGCGCGTCCCGATGGTCACCTGCGGGCTCTTGCGGCCATCAACGGCGTCAAAGGCGTTGCCGACAATGTTCATCAGCGCCCGGTGGATCCCCTCGGCATCGACCTGAATCGGCGGGAAGTTCGGATCGAGGTCGGACGAGAACCGGATGCCGAGTTCCTTCGCCCGCCCGTCCATCAGCTCCGCCACGTCGCCGACCAGGGCGTTCAGGTCGGTCAGCGCGACCGCCGGCTCACGCTCCTTCGAGTAGGAAAGCATGTCCATCACGAGGTCGGAAATCTTCCGCTGCGCCTTGGCCGCCATCCGCCAGCCCTGCTGCATGAGGGCGTCGTCCTTCTCCTTCAGGCCCATCTCGAGGATCTCACTGCCGCTGTTGAGGGCCTGCAGGATGTTCTTGATGTGGTGCGACAGGGCGGCGATCGTTTGCCCGATGGCCGCCAGCCGCTCGGACTGAACCATCGCCTGGTAGTACTGCGTCTCCTCGACGGCAAGGGCGGCCTGGTGAGCGATGGCGCTGGCCAGGGCAAGGTGGTCCTCGGTGAACTTGCCGCCGCGCGGGTCGTTGTGGGTGACCACGTCCCGGGCCGTGCTGCGCGTGTCCAGGTACAGAACGCCGAGCGTCTCGTGGCGTCCCTTCATCGGCACGCAGATCACCTCCCGGATGCCGAACCGAACGATGCTCTGGCCGGTGCTGAAGCGCTCGTCCTGGGATGCGTCGGACACGAGAACGCCCTGCTTCTCGGTCAGGACGTACTCGACGATGGTGCGGCTGACGTCGATCTTCTCCTGGTCGTCCACCTCCTTGCGCCAGCGCAGCGCCTTCGGTTCGAGATCCCCGCCCTCCTTGCGGAGCATGACGCACCCGCGGTCCGCCTCGATGGATCGGAAGATCAGCTCGAGGATGCGGTTGAGCAGCTCGCCCAGGTCGAGGATGTGGCTGATCGCCTGGCTCGCCTCGTACATGATGGTGAGGTTGGCCAGGGCGGTCTTCAGCCACGGCGTCTTGACCTTGTCCGGCTGGGTGAGCAGACGGCTGCCCTCCCCCTCGCTGACGGTCTTGACGATGGCCGACGACAGTTCGAGATCGTGCCGGGTGATGAGGCTGATGCGCTCGGCCAGGTCATCGGCGGCCGCCTGGGACTCGCCGCGGCCGGCGCTGTAGACGAGCGTCGTCTGGCCGACGAGGATGTGGTCGCCGGCCCGGAGGACGGCCTCCTTGACGCGCTGGTTGTTGACGAACGTGCCGTTGGCGCTGCCGATGTCGGCGAGGGCGTAGCCGCCGTTCTCGGTCTCGCGGAGTTCGGCGTGGCGGCGGGAGATCTCGGTGTCGTGCAGGCGGATAGTGTTGCCCGCCTCCCGGCCGATCCCGAGGCGGGGGCCGGCAAGGTCAAACTGCTTGCCCTCGTCGGCGCCCTTGATCACGAACAGTCGTGCCACGGCCCACCTGCCTGCTGCGGGTTCCTCTCACCAGTCCGCGACTGATTTTACGGTAGCTTTCCGGCGCCGGCCGGTCAAGAACAAGATGGGGCGGAGGGGTGGCTCACCCCAGGCCCACGGGTGGCGCCCCGTGGGCGAAGTGCCGACGACCACACCCACGGGGCGCCACCCGTGGGCTTCAGGCGTAAACCTCGATCGCCTTCATGATTTCTTCCAGATCGTTCGGCACCTGCACCGCGCGGTTGGCGAACGTCGCCCGCCGCACCCCGCGGTGGCCGAGGACGTCGTCGAACGTTTTCTGGTCCGCCGAGTGGTAGGCGACGGTGGCGGTCGGATCCTTCAGCTGGTGGCCGGTGAGGATGCAGACCACGCGCTCGTCGGCGCCAATGACACCCTCGCGGCGCAGCTTCCGCGCCCCCGCCACCGATGCTGCCGACGCCGGCTCGCACCCCAGCCCGCCGGCCCCGACCTTCGCCTTGGCGTCGAGGATCTCCTGGTCGGTCACCTCGCGCACCACCCCGCCGCAGCGATCCAGCGCCCGCAGCGCCTTGGTCAGGTTCACCGGCCGGTTGATCTCGATGGCGCTGGCGATCGTCGAGGCGCGGATGCGCTCCGCGTCCAGCCCGCGGTAGTAGCCCTGGATCAGCGCGGCCTCCGGACTGCCGCCGTTCCAGCGCAGGCCGTGGCGCTCGTAGAGCTGGTAGAACGTGTCGGCCCCGGCGGCGTTGATCACCGCCAGGCGCGGCAGGCGCTTGAGCAGGCCCAGGTCGGCCAGCTCGATGAACGCCTTGCCGAACGCGCTGACGTTGCCCAGGTTCCCCCCCGGCACCACGATCCAGTCGGGTGGCTCCCAGCGCAGCGCCTCGAGCACCCGGTACATGATCGTCTTCTGCCCTTCGAGCCGGAACGGGTTGATGCTGTTGACCAGGTAGATGCCGAGCTTGCGCGCCACCTCCTGGACGCGCTGCATGGCGTCGTCGAAGTCGCCGGCAATCTGCACCGTCAGCGCCCCGTGGTCGAGCGCCTGGGCCAGCTTGCCGTAGGAGATCTTGCCGCTACCGATGAACACGATCGCCCGCATCAGCCCGCTGGCCGAGCAGAACACCGCCAGCGATGCGCTGGTGTTGCCGGTGCTGGCGCACGCCGCCCGCCGCGCCCCGACGAGGCGCGCATGGGTGAACGCGGCCGTCATGCCGTTGTCCTTGAAGCTGCCCGAGGGGTTCATGCCCTCGTATTGCAGAAAGAGCCGGCCCGCATTCAGGCCGACGTGGGCCGCGACGGCGTCGGCCTGCTGCAGGATCGTCTGGCCCTCGCCGATGGTCAGGACGTGCTGCGGCCGGGCGAACGGCAGCAGGTCGCGGAAGCGCCAGACGCCGCTGAAGTCGAGCGGGTTGTGACGCTGCGACCAGCGCGCCTCGAAATCGGTCAGCGACCGCGGCGGGGTGAGCCGGTCCCAGTCGTAGGCGACGTCGAGCAACCCGCCGCACTTCGGGCAGACGAAGGACGTGTCGTCCACGGCGGCCGTGGCGGCGCAGGCCGGGTTGATGCAGCGTTGGTAAACGAGGTCCATGATTATCCGTACTCCTCCGCGCCCCCGTTGGGGAGGCGAGAGGAGAAAGAGGTCAGTAATCCCTGGTCGCGAAACGCCAGCACGCCAGCCCCAGCATCACCGCGATGAAGCCCAGCGAGCCGCCCACCGCCTCCGCCCAGTTAAACTGCGCCATGCTGTCCAGGGCCGCGCTCAGCTCCGGCGTGAGTTCCTCCGGCAGCGCTTGCAGGATCAGCATCTTCCCCGTCAGCGCGTTCAGGTCGGTCGTCCGCGGGAGAACGAAGTGGACCGTATCCACCACCGCGTACACCCAGCCGGGGATGTTGGGCTCGTTCCGAGGTACGTGGATGACGGTGTAAATCTGGCCGACGATGAAGAACAGGAACCACATCCCCAGCGTCACCATGATGGCGACGACCGTGCTGCGCGTCAGGACGGCGAACAGGGTCGAGACGGCGTAGAGGATGGCGAAGAAGAACGTCAGCACGGGGATGACGAGCAGGAACCCGGCGTCCCAGATCCCCGTTCGCAGACCCAGCGCGACCCACACCCCGCCGATCGCGACCACCGAACACAGGAACATGAACGTGAGCCCGCCGATGTACTTCAGAAGCAGCAGCGTCGTGCGGTGGACCGGCTTGACGAGCAGCAGGTCGATGGTTCCCTTGCGGAGCATGTTCGGGACGAAGAAGGCAGTAATGATGACGCCGACGATCAGCGTCACCCAGGCGCCGATGCCGTTGACGATGAACCCCTCCACCATGTAGATCTCGAAGCCGAGCGGCAGAGGAGCCGGGATCTTGATCGCGCCGAACAACCACATGTAGTGCGGCCAGCCGCGTCGCGAGGAAACCTTCGTGCCGCCCGTCGTCACCCGGAACCGGACACTGGTCGGATCCTGCCCAGCCTCGCGCACCACCTTCAGATCCTTGAATCGGACCTGGCGGACCATGCCGAACATCATTTCCAGCACGTCCCGAATCACCCGCGCGCTTACCTTCTCGCCGAACTCCTGGTCCGACACCTTCAGCGTCAGCGTGAAGCGGTAGTCGCGCAGCCACGGCTCCCTGTCGGCGTCAGTCTGGCGGAAATCCTGGATTCCGAAGTGCATCGGCGGAGGCGGAGGAGCCCACTGCTGGAACTGTCCCGGGTGCCGGCCGCCGCCGCGAAGTTGGTCGGCGACGAACCCGTTCAGCTCCTGGGTCATCGTCTGGAGATCTTCCTCCACCTCCATCGGCACGAACGACGTCGTGCCGACGAGGAGGATCACCAGCAGGGATAGCCCCAGCATGACGTACAGCACCTTGCTGTCGAGCGCCTCGCGCAGGGAATCCTTCAGGATGGCCAGGTATTTCATGGTGACAAGCTCGTGCGGCGTTGCGAAACCTCTCCCCCGGTTACGCCCGCGGGCGACTCTGCTCACCCGGGTTGCCGCCCCGGTAGTGCCTGTCCGACGGTCCGACAGGGAGCACGACCGGGGCGGGCCGATCGACGCCGGGTTCGGCCGCCTCGACGGTTGCGAGGAACAGATCTTCCAGGGTCTGCCGCTTCTCGATGAGGTAGCGGAGGCTCAGCCCGCGTGCCCGCACCAGATCCACGACCGGGTCGATGTTCTGGCTGTCGGTCAGCTCGACCTCCCACAGGTTGCCGTCGCGCCGGACGGCGTACCCCTGGCGCCTCACGTCCTCGGTCGGGAAGTCCTGCCCGGGCGCCAGGCCCACGACGAACTGCCCGCGCTGCCGGGTCAGCTCCTCGACGCCGCCCTCGCGGATCATCTGGCCACGCTGGAGGATGCCGACGCGGTCGCAGATCAGCTCGACCTCGCTGAGCAGGTGCGAGTTGATGAAGATCGTTTTTCCCTGAGCCTTGAGCCGCTCCAGCAGGCCGCGGATGGCGCGCCGGCCGAGCGGGTCCACGCCGTCGGTTGGCTCGTCGAGGAAGATCACGGCCGGGTCGTGAAAGATCGCCTGGGCGATACCGACGCGCTGCTTCATGCCCTTGGAATAGGTGCGGAGCTTGGAGTGCATCCGGCCGACCAGTCCGACCATCTCGAGCACCTCGGGGATGCGCCGCCGGCGTTCCTGCCGCCCCACCCCGAGCAACTCCCCGTAGAAGTTCAGCAGGCTGCAGCCGGTGTGGTAGTCCGGGAAGTGGTGGTCCTCGGGGAGGTAGCCGACCTGCCTGCGGGCGGAGATGGCGCCGACCTTCGCGCCGAGCAGGGTGGCGTCACCCTCCCAGCCGCGGGCAATGCCGAGCAGCACCTTGATCAGGGTCGTCTTGCCGGCCCCGTTCTGGCCGAGCAGGCCGTAGATCTCGCCGCGCTCGACGCGCAGCGAGACGCCGCGCAGCGCCTGGATGCGGCCGTAATTCTTGGCGAGGTTTTTCGTTTCGACGATCACCATGAGCGACCCCCGTTCCCGCCGACAGGACAGTGGGCAGTCTACCACCGCGGGGTGGTTGCGTCTATCGACGGGGGTGCGGGGGATATGACAGGTAACCCTGTCCCGGTGCTTAAAACCCCTTGCCCTTCGCGTTCGTGCGGATGCGGCAGATCGATCGATGTGCCGCCAGGTACAGCGTCGAGCCGTCGTCGCCCCACGCGCAGTTGGCCGTCGCCACGCCCGGGTCGATGCCGCCGAGGTGCGTCCCGTCCGGCGCGAACACCAGCACCCCGCCTGGCCCGGTCGCCCACACGTTGCCGGCGCGGTCGAGCTTCATCCCGTCCGGCAGACCCTTCTTCTTGCCGACCCACTTCGTCGCGTCGTGGAACACGCGCCCCTCGCCAAGCGTGCCATCAGCCTTCACGTCGAACGCCATCCACACCGCCCTGGCCGGATCGGAGTTGGCGACGTAGAGGGTCTTTTCGTCGAGCGCGAAGGCGATCCCGTTCGGCCGGCTCATCGCCTTCGTCAGGAGCGTCAGTTTGCCGTCCTTCGCGAGCCGGTAGACGCCGCAGAAGTCAAGTTCGCGCGCCGGGTCGTCCCAGTTCTTCTCCAGCCCGTAGGGCGGGTCGGTGAAGTACAGGTCGCCGTTCGACTTGAAGACGAGGTCGTTGGGGCTGTTGAAGCGCTTGCCCATGTAGCGGTCGGCCAGGACGGTCTTCTTGCCGTCCTTCGCGATGCGCGTGACGCGCCGGTCGCCATGTTCGCATAGCACGAGCCGACCCTGTGGGTCGAGCGCCAGGCCGTTCGAGCCCGGCTCGCCCTTGCGCGGCGCCTTGCCGGTGTAGCCGCTCGGCTTGAGGAACGGGGTGACGCCCTCGCCCTCCTTCCACTTGTTAACGACGTTATTGGGGATGTCGGAGAAGAGGAGGTAGCCGCCCTTCTTGATCCAGACCGGCCCCTCGGTCCACTCGAACCCGTCGGCGAGCTTCTCCAGTTTCGCGCCCTTCGGGACGAGCCGGTCGAAGCGCGGATCCTTGCGCTCGATGGTGCCGACGGTCGGGTAGGTCTTCTTCCCCTGGCCCTCGGTGGCGACAGGGGCTGCGCCGAGCAGGACCAGGGCGAGGAGCACGCCGGGGGTGAGCAGCAGCGTTTTCATGGGTGTGGATGCTTCGAGCGGTACAGATGCGGCCGGTGCCACAACGGCAGCGGTGAGGAGATGCTAGGGGGCGACGAGGGGGCTGACAATGAGGGAGAGGGAGCGGGGCGTGAAAGAACCAAAGTCCACGGGGCACGTCCCGCGGGCGAAGCGCTGGAGACTCGCCCCACGGGGCGCCACCTGCAGGCTTTGGCTGCCCCCTCACTCCACCGCGAACGCGAAGTCGAAGGCGCGGCGCAGCAGTCGGTAGTGGGCACGCTCCAGGGCGACGATCTCCGCGCGCGTGGCGGAAACCAATTCGTAGTATCGGGCCTCGATCGCTTCCATCGCGAACCCCTCGCTCCCGTCAAAGGCGACGAGCTTCCCTTCGTCCGGGAGCATCTCGGCGTGGAGGAGCAGATTGTCGAGGATACACCGTAACGTCACGAATCGGCCTCTCCGCGTCTCGGTTTGACGACTTACGGATTAGACTAGCCGCCGTTTCACGACCGTGCCAGGTCGGCAGGGCCGGTGCGGCAAGAGGGGCAAGAGGGGCGGTGTCTCCCGACAGGGCAAACTTTTTCCCGGGCGGCAGGGCGAAGCCGCCCAGGCAGGACGCGGCTCGATTTTTTTGAACAAGATTGTGGATTTTGTCGGAGGGGGTCGTGTAGAATCGCTCCTTCGACGGTGGACCCAATCGCGGCCCCGCGGTTCGCGAACAAAGGTCGGCCGTCCGCGCGTAGGATAGAGGTATCGGCAGGAAGTCCTTGTCCTCGCCCACCCCCGAAAGGGTCGAATAGACCGATTTCAGCCGAAAATCAGGGTTTTTGCGGTTTTTACGGATAACACTTGTAATGCCTTCCTGGTGGCTTTACAATTGCGCGAAGCGATAGGGATCCCAACCCCGCCAACGAGGGAGGTTACCCTCTTTTGGGGTCCGCTATCGCAGGTCGGGACGACCTGATGCAAGGCTGAGTTGCAGTCGCCGGAATCCGGAGAATACGACGACCGCGGACTCGCGAAAGGTGTAGGCATTGCTGGGGGAGTCGTCGCCGCCTTCCCGCTCTCGCCTTCGCTAGTGCGGTTCGCTACCTTCAGGAGGCATTTGAAGGTAGCAAGGACTCACTGCTGCCTGGGCTCGAGATGTAATCCAGTTGAGGGAAGGAAGGCCATGAAGACCCAACGCCGCCAGCGCCCCCCAGAGGCGCCCGAGGCCGCTGCTGCCCCTGTATGTACCACCACCATCTTTTCTTCAGATCTCCTCACTCCTGAAGAAGAGCGCGAACTCCTGGCAACGTTCTGGGAGTGCAAAAGTGAGTTGGTGCGCGTCCTGATCCGCCATTTCCCACGCCTCCGTGCCCACCGGCCGCCGCTGGAACCGTGGCCGATGGCTCAGTTCATTCGCGACCACTGCGATGGCGAGGTCCGCAAGGTGCTGGCCATCCGCCGCGTCCACGATCGGTACATTCACTGCAAGCACCGCCTCGCCTCCGCTAACATACGCCTCGCCGCCCATGTCGCCAAGCGGTTCCGCCACCACGCCCTCGGATACTCCGATCTCCTGCAGGAGGCGGTCTGCGGACTGATGCAGGCGATCGATCGGTTCGACGTCAGCCACGGCACCCGCCTGGCGACCTACGCGACCTGGTGGATCCGCCAGACGCTCCAGATCGCCGTCGCTCGCCAGAGTCACCTGGTCAGCCTGTCGCCGCACCACCTGCAGGAACTGGGCCTGTTGCAGCAGGAGTCCGAGGCGCTGGCCCACGGCGGCAAGCACCTGCCGAGTCCGCAGGAACTCGCGTCCCGCACCGGCAGCAGCCTCGAACACCTGACCCACCTCCAGACCGCCACCCGCGCCCCCGTATCGCTCAACGCTGTCCTCGACGACGACAGCGACTTCAAGCTCACGGAGGCGATGCCCGACAACGAGAGCACGACGCAGCGCACTAACTCCGAGCGCCAGGAGGCGATTCACTTCCTGATGGAGAACCTGCGGCCGCGCGAGCGGAAGGTACTCGACCTGCGCTTCGGCCTGACTGGCAACGGCACCCACAGCCTGCGCCAGATCGGCCACCTCCTGCGGATCAGCAAGGAGCGGGTCCGGCAGATCCAGAACCGCGCCCTCGAGAAACTGCGGGCGTCGGCCGAGCGCGTCGGCTGGGAGCCGAGCCTGCTTCTCGGGTGAGAACAAGGCGTTTCGCGCAAAGACGCCAAGAGCGCAAAGAGAACACCACCAGCGAGTAGCTTTCTCCTGGTGGTGTTCTCTTTGCGCTCTTGGCGTCTTTGCGCGAAACAACTTACTCAGGGCGTCACCGCGAACAGCGTCAGCAGGTCGTGGATGCGTTCCCATGTTCCAGGCGGTCCGCCAGGACGCGGAGGGAAAGAGCCTGGACCCGGTCGATCGCCTCCTGCCGCGACTGTCCGTAGACCAGGACACCTGGGAGAGACGGAACCTCGGCAATCCAGCGCCCGTCTTCTTCCTGTTCAAGTTCGATCGTCAAGCTCATTCGTCTTTCGACCTCCTGCGCTTCCGCTCGGGCGCGGGGGGCGGCGGTTCTGCGGCCCCCTCCGGCACCTTCCGGCCCGCCTGCCGTTTCTCCCGCAGTTCGGCCATCCGCCGGCCGATTTCCGCCTCGTATCCGCGGTCCACCGGCTCGTAGTAGCGCCGCTCCTCCGGCAGGTACGCCTGATCGACCCACCCGCCCTCGTGGTCGTGGCTGTACTCGTACCCGGCCCCGTGTCCCAGTGCCTCGGCCCCGCGGTAGTGCGAATCGCGCAAGTGTTCCGGCACCTGGAGCGTCCGCCCCGACCTCACGTCCGCGCGCGCCTTTCCAATTGCCAGCGTCGCCGCGTTCGACTTCGGTGCCGTGGCGAGGTACGCGACCGCCTGCGCCAGGGCGAGCTGGCACTCCGGCAGGCCGACGAACTCCACCGCCTGCAGGGCTGCCGCCGCGACCACCAGCGCCTGCGGGTCGGCGTTGCCGACGTCCTCCGATGCGCAGATGACCACGCGCCGGGCGATGAAGCGCGGATCCTCGCCGGCCTCCAGCATCCGGGCCAGCCAGTAGATTGCCGCGTCCGGGTCGCTGCCGCGCATCGACTTGATGAACGCGCTGGCCACGTCGTAGTGGGCGTCGCCGGTCGCGTCGTAGTCGAGGGTCTTGCGCTGGATCGAGTCGTGCGCCACTTGCAACGTGAACTCGACCGGCCGGCCTTCCGCCGACAGCACGCCCACCTCCAGGGCGCCGAGCGCCCGCCGGGCGTCGCCGTCGCTCACCTCCGCGAGGAAGTCGAGCGCGTCCTCGTGCAGGCGGATCGCGATCTCGCCGAGCCCGCGCTCGCGGTCCGCCAGGGCGCGGCGCAGCAGCGCCTTGACCTGGTCGCATGTCAGCGGCTCGAACGTGAAGATCTGGCTACGGCTCAGCAGCGGGGAGTTGATCGCGAAGAACGGGTTCTGGGTCGTGGCCCCGATCAGGATGACGCGCCCCTCCTCGACGTCGGGCAGCAGGACGTCCTGCTGGGCGCGGTTGAAGCGGTGCAGTTCATCGACGAAGAGGATGGTGCGCCGCCCCCCGGCCTCCAGCTCCTCGCGGGCCGCGGCGAGCAGGTCGCGCACGTCCTTGATGCCGGCGGCGACGGCGTTGAGTTGCCGAAAGGCGCACCGGGTGTGGCGGGCGATGACGTGGGCGAGGGCCGTCTTGCCGGTGCCGGGCGGGCCGTAGAAGAGGACCGACCCGAGGCGGTCCGCCTGCAACAGGCGACGCAGCAGCTTACCGGGGCCGAGGAAGTGCTCCTGGCCGATGAACTCGTCCAGGGTGCGCGGCCGCAGACGCGCCGCCAGCGGCTGGGCTCTGCGCAGGTTGGCTTCGCGGAGGTCGTCGAAGAGGTCGATGAGAGCGGCTCCTGGGTCCGGAAACTAGCCCGGAGCGCGAGCAACGGGCGCTTCAAGCGCCCGTCGCTCGCGCTCCGGGCTGGTTACCTCTACTCCTCAGCGGGGAGTTCGCTCGCGGGCACCTGGATTTCGTTGATGACGTTGCGGACACCCGGGGTAAGGCGGATCATCGCCTCGGCCACGCGCGCCTCGCGCGCCGTCGGCGCGAATCCGCGCAGCACCACGACGTTGCCCTCCAGCGCGAGCTGAATTCGCCCCGGAGCGGTCAGCGTGCTGGCGTTCGCCAGTACGCCGCGCAGGTCAGCCTGGAGCGTGGGCGAGTAGGCGATCGGCGCGCGCTGGAACCCGATGGTCGTCACATAGGCCGGGCTGCGCAGGACGCCGAGGGTGGTGAACCCGGTCGTGGCAGCGCCGCTGGTCGCCGTCGCCCCGGTCGTGGCGGTGCCGGTGACGGCGAACAGCGGCTGGTTCAGAGAGTTCTGCTTGAGAGTCCTGATCGCGGCCGCGCCGCTCGCCGTCGAGAAACCGCCAGTCCCCCCGCCGCCGGCAAGACCCCCGCCGCCAGCCCCGGTCGTGCCGCCGGCCCCGGTCGTGCCGCCGGTTCCGGTCGTGCCGCCGGTCCCGGTCCCGCCGGTGACAATACTGCTCCCCTCGAAGCCGGTCGGGGCGAGGGTGACGTTCGGGCCGAGGCCGGGCGCCAGCGGGCTGCTGTAGAACTTGTTGTAGGTGTTGGTCGCGCTCGGCGTTGTGGCCGTCGTTGATCCGGTCCTGCCGCCGCCAGCCGCGCCGGTCCGGCCGGTGGCCGTCCCACCCGCGCCACCCAGGCCGCCGCCGACTCCGCCAGCGCCGAGGCCGCCGGCCCCGCCGGTCCGGGCGCCACCGCCGAGGCCGCCGCCCGTGCCGCCGAGGCCGCCACCCGTGCCGCCGAGGCCGCCGCCCCCGATCTGCGCCGAGGCCGGCCCGCCGAGCCACAGGAGAGTTGCACTGCCCAGCAGCACTTTCGGTAGCCACGAGCGCTTCATCATGGTCCCCCTTCTTTGCCAGGTCAGCCCTGGCGACCTGAAGCCGTGTCGCGTTGAAGTGGTGATTGGCCCCACCGGGTATGTATCCATTATCCGCGCCGGCGGTGCGGTCTGCAAGGACGACTGCGGCCCGCCCCCATCTTCCTTGAACCCCGCTCACGGGACGCGGGCTCGCGCCGGGTGGTCCCTCCTCGCATTGCCGCTGGCGCAGACCCTCCCCTCTGCTCCTATCGGCAACCGGGGTGGAAAACTTGAGCCCGGCGGCGGTCGAAAAACTGGCCCCCCACTCCCGGGGCCGCTACAGCTACCACCAGGCGCAAACTCCCCAACCCCGCGCCTGGTGGGGCGGGTGGACCGGCGACGGAGAAGGCAGCATGGCGCAAACAGGGACCGCGGTGGTGGGCACGGGCTTCATCGGCCCCGTTCACGTCGAGGCGCTGCGGCGCCTCGGCCGGCCGGTGGTGGGACTGCTCGGCTCGACCCCGGAGAAGTCGCGGGTCGCGGCCGACGCGCTCGGCGTCCCGAGAGGGTACGGCACCTTTGACGAACTTCTCGCCGACCCCGCCGTCACCGTCGTCCACCTGGCCTCGCCAAACCGACTGCATTTCGCCCAGTGTCGGGCCGCCCTCGGCGCCGGCAAGCACGTCGTGTGCGAGAAGCCGCTGGCGATGACCAGCCGCGAAACCGCCGAGCTGGCCGACCTGGCCGGGCGGGCGCCAGTCGTTGCCGCCGTCTGTTACAACGTCCGCTACTACCCGCTGTGCCTGGAGGCCCGCGCGCGCATCGCGGCCGGACACCTCGGGGCCGTCCACCACGTTATCGGGTCATACGTGCAGGACTGGCTCCTGTACGACACCGATTTCAACTGGCGCGTTCTGGCCGAAGAGGGGGGCGACCTGCGCGCCGTGGCCGACATCGGCACCCACTGGCTCGACCTGGTCCAGGCGGTCACCGGCCTGAAGGTCGTGGCCGTCTGCGCGGACCTCAGGACGATGCTGCCGATCCGGCTCAGGCCGAGGGGTTCCGTTGAAACGTTCCAGGGGAAACTGCGCCAGGAGGCCGAGACGGAGGCGGTCCCGATCACCACCGAGGATTACGGGTCGATCCTGCTCCACTTCGAGGGCGGCGCCCGCGGCTGTTTCACCGTGTCCCAGGTGACGGCGGGCCGCAAGAACTGCGTGCGCTTCGAGGTCGCGGGAGCGCGGGGGGCGCTGGCGTGGGACAGCGAGCGACCCAACGAGCTGTGGCTGGGCCACCGCGACCGGCCGAACGAAGTGCTGTTGCGCGACCCGGCCCTGCTGCAACCTTCCGTGCGGCCCTACGCGAACTACCCCGGCGGCCACAACGAAGGCTTCCCCGACACGTTCAAGCAACTGTTCCGGGCGATCTACGACGTTATCGACGAGGGACAGGGATCGGCCGCCCCGTCGTTCCCGACCTTCGCGGACGGCCACCGGGAGGTACTCCTTTGCGAGGCGATCCTGCGGAGCCAGCAGGAGCGCCGCTGGGTGGAGGTCTGATTCACGGTCCGGGTCTGCCAATCGACGAAAGGGATGGCGCAGGCTGGACAGGAAGCACGGAATCCATCGAGTGGACCGATCCTGCCGGTTGTGCTGCCCGAAGCCCGGCCAATCCTGGCCCGACCGGCTTGCGACGGCCGATTGGACGACCTATAGTATCTGTGATCATTTGAGACTTTTTGACGATCGGCTCGCACCCCTCCATTCCGAAAAAGTTGCTTGCCGGTTCAGGAACTTTCGGACCTGAGTTAGCGTCGAATCAGGCTAACGACCATTCGATCGCTCGACCAGGTGGGACCGCTGGTTCCAGGCCAACCTCGCAGGGAGTGACGTCACGGTGGAACTGCCAGTGACGCCAGCAGGCGTTGACCAAACGGGAACGGCCGTCACCGTCGTGGACGACGAACCGGCCGCCCTTGACGTGCTCGTCCGTGCCGCCCGCGCCTGGGAGTTCAACTGCCAGGCCGCCCGCAGCGCCGAGCAAGCTCTCCTCTTACTCGAGCAGCGGTTGACCCCGGTCGTCGTGACCGACCTGCGGATGCCGGGCCGCGGCGGCGTCTGGCTGATCCGCGAGATCCAGCGCCGCTGGCCGGAGGTGTCGATCATCGTCATTACCGCCGGCCACGACACGGACGCCGTCAGCGAGTGCCTCAACGCCGGCGCCCACCACTACTTCCTCAAACCGATCAACCTCGACGAGTTCCGCCACGCCCTCGAAGCTACCGCGCGCGGCTACGTCCTCCGCCGGGAGCGCGAGCGCTACCGGCGCCAGCTCGAACACACTGTGCAGCGGCGCACGCGCCAGCTCCGCCAGACCTTCCTCGCCGCGATCGACAGCCTGGTGCGCACCCTGGAAGCCCGCCACCCCTCGACGTGCGGGCACTCGCTGCGCGTCCGCCAGTACGTCGTCCGCCTGGCCGAGGCTCTGGGCTGGCCGGAGCGCGAGCGGAAGCGCCTCGCCCTGGCCGCCAAGCTGCACGACATCGGCAAGGTCGGACTCCCCGAGGCGATCCTGAACAAGCCCGGGCTGCTCACGCCCGACGAATGGAGCGCCGTCCGCGGCCACCCGGTCATCGGCGAACGCATCCTCGCCCCGACCATCCGCAGCCGGGCCGTCCTCGCCGCCATCCGCGGCCACCACGAGCGCTGGGACGGGACCGGCTACCCGGACGAGCTGAGAGGGGAGGCCATCCCGCTGCCCGCCCGGGCCATCGCCATCGCCGACTGCTTCGACGCCCTGACCAGCACCCGGTCCTATCGCGCCCCGCTACCGCGCGGCGACGCCCTCGAACTGATCCGCGCCGGGGCCGGCACCCAGTTCGACCCCGTCCTCGTGCCCGCCTTTCTCACGCTGCTGACCGCCCCCGTCATTTGACCGCCGACGCAGGTGGCCGAAGCGCTCTCTCCGCTCTCGCGACCTACCGTGCCGTTGCCCTGCTGGCGGAAGATTCCCGAAAAAACGTCGCATTCCGAGCGCCGTTTGTGGGCGAGCAGTGTATAATCACCTTGTTGGGTGGGCGTGTGCCCATCCGGGAAGATGACGAACGTGCTTGCCGCCTCCTTGCTTTGACCCATCTTGGTACACCTGCTCTGAGTTTTCCTTTCCGACAGACTCCGAGATTGTCAAGCTCGTGTTGTTGCCGGGCGACCGTTTAACCCACACCGCCGGGGCGTGGTTCCGTCGGGAGGGGTCTGAAGCCCCTGCGGTGGTTCGGGTTGTTCGTTGCCCCGTTCGCGCCTGTCTTCCACACCACCTGCGGGTGGTGAAGACACCGTTGGTATGTTTGCTGCCGGGGTCACAACTCCGGGAAGGATTACGATGAGCAAGAATCTGTATGTTGGGAATCTCTCGTTCCAGACCACCGCCGACGACCTCCGCGAGGCTTTCGAGCAGTTCGGGAACGTCACGCGGGCCCAGGTCGTCACCGACCGCGAGACCGGCCGGTCGCGCGGCTTCGGGTTCGTCGAGATGTCCGAGGGCGCCGACGAGGCGATCAACAACCTGAACGGCGCCCTGTTCCAGGGTCGGCCGCTGACCGTCAACGAGGCCAAGCCGCGCGAGGACCGGCCCCGGACCGGCGGCGCCCGCACCAGCGGCGGCCGTCGCTGGTAAGCGTGTCGTCCGCTCGCCCCGCGAGCAGGCGAGAACAACAAGAGGAGCCCCGGCCGCCCGACCGGCCGGGGCTCCTCTTGTTTTCGCCCCGCGCTACCACGGCCAGCGCCGCACCGCCTCCCTGTCTGGCTCGTCCCGGCCGATCATGAACACCTTCACCAGCACCAGATCCGCGCCAAACCCGCCCGGTGACGGGGTGGGTGGTTCGCTTCTCCTTCGGGGTCACCTCGTCCGTGCCGGTGACGATCTCGCGCGGCACGGCCGAGAACGCATAGGTGAAGCGGTCGTTCGTCCCCAGTCCCTGCGGGCCGACGAAGACGAGGACGTTGAGAGCGATCAGGACATAGTTGACGACGGGCGTCGTCCGCCGATCGGAGTTGTCATCGCTGAGCGGCATGACCATCGAAGACACCTCACGGCAAAACGGCGGGAACGAAACCCGGTCAGGACGCAGTTTCGTCCGGCGACGGCGCGAACGTGGCCAGGTAGCGCGGGTTGGTGATCTGAAGCTTGCGCTCGATCACGCGGCGCAGCTGGCCGGCCAGGTCGTGGAAGCGCTGCGGCTCGTCGAACGCACCGTCGCGAATCCGGTCGCACAGGCGCCGGTTCGCGGCGCCGACCGCCGCCCGGAGCGTTGCCGTCGTCGTCGGCACCGACTCCTGCCACCCGAACAGTTCCGACAACCACTGCCACTCCCAGATCAGATCGATGTCGCCCGCCTCCAGTTCGCGCGCGGCGATGGTCAGGACGTTCACCGCCACCAACCCCTGGAAGCGCAGGCGGGCGTCGATCACCTCCGGCACCAGTTCCGTTTCGAGGAAGCGGCGGACGGCAGCGAGCAGTTCCAGGGCGGTCGGCCGGTCATTCATGCCCCTGCCTCCCAGCGCTCGATCGCGTCGAGCAGTTCCAGTTCCATCTCCCCGGTGCGGCGCCCAAGGCTCGCGAACTCGACGCCCGGCGTCCGGCCCGACAGGTGCCGGTCGGCCTGGGCGATGCACCCGACGGCCCAGCGGAAGTTGCCCAGGATCTCCCAGTACGCGACCGCCCGCCGATCCGCCGCCCGCCCGCCGGCGCGCTCGTAGGCGGTGAAGAACTCCTCCGGCTCCCCCACGCCGCCCAGCCGTAAGGTGTCCTGGCCGAAGCGCCACGATCGCACGCACGGCCAGCCGAGATCTTCCGCCGGATCGCCCACATGGACCAACTCCCAGTCGAGTACGCCACGCAGCCCTTCCGGGCCGACCAGCAGGTTGCCGATACGGAAATCGCCGTGGACGAGGACGGACGCGGCGCACGGCGGGGCGTGCGCCCGCAGCCAGCGAGCGGCCAGTTCGAGGACCGGGTGCGGCTCGTCCAGCTCGCCCAGCTGCCGGGCGGTACGGTCCACCGCCGTCTGCGCGGGTGAGTGGGCGGGCTCCGGCGCGGAGAGAAAGCCGAGCCCCGCGGCGGCCGGGTCGATGCGGTGGACCAGGGCCAGCTGCTCGCCCATCTGGGCGGGGAGTCGGCGGCGCGCCTCCGCCAGCGCCGGCGTGCGCACGACGCGCCGGCCGATGGCCTGGCCCTCGACCCGGTCCATCACGAAGAAGGGGGCGCCGAGAATGGCGGGGTCGGCACACAGCCAGCGCGGCCGCGGGACAAGGACGCCGGCCCGGTGGACGGCGGTCAGGACGCGAAACTCCTGCTCGCGCGACAGCACCTCGGGGAGGCTGTCGCCGCTCAGGTCGCGTCGCAGTACCAGGGCGTGCCGGCCGGCGTCCAGCCCGCCCTGCACCTCGGCCTCGAACGCCCAGTTCTCCCGACTCGCCCCGCCGGCCAGCCGCTGCAGACCCGTGACGCGCACCGGCCCCTGGACCTGCTCCGCCAGAAACGCCTCCAGTCGGGCCGGATCGAGCATGGATCGCCCCCGCACCGTCAGGCCGGGCAAACCCAGGCATTATAGCCCGTCGTCCGCGCCTCCGACAGCGGAGCGCGTGTGCCCGTTGCTGGTACTCCGGGCTGGTGCGTGGCGTTGTTACTTCGCGGTCCCGCGCAGCGCGTCGATCACCGCCCCGACCCCCTGATCGTCGGTCAGCGCTCGCACCTTCGACAGGCCGAGGTGCCGGACGCGCACCGCGTTGACCAGCCGCACGTCGAGCGGGTCGCCGCCGTGGACCGCCGCATACGCGAGGGCCATGACGGCGGTCTTCAGCACGTTGGCGCGCACACGCCGGGTCTGCGGCGCCCACCGGCCCGGATGGAGGTGGACATAGCGTTCCCCCTCCTCGCCGTGCCGCAACACCCAGCGCGACCCGTCCTCGGGCAGGTCGATGACGGCGTAGCCGCCGCTCGCCTCTACCCAGGCGCGGTAGGCGTCGCGCTCCAGACGCCGGTCGACGCGCAGGGCGGCGAGGACCATCGCGCCGATCGCCTCGGGGGACAACCGGCCGGTGTAGACGTCCATCAGTTCCGTGCCCACGACGACCAGCCGCCCCGCCAGTTCCTCCAGTCCGGCCGGGCCGCGGGCGGCCGCCTCCTCGACGCGCCGCCGCAGGGCGCCGGCGTGGTGCTTCCAGGTGTTGAGCAGGACCGGCGGCGGCACCTCGTTGAGCAGGTGCGCCCCGAGGGGAGGCGGCGCGGCGTTCAAGGCGTGCTCCTTTATGGCGTGGCTCCTTTGTGATGGCGACCCACCAGAGAGGACAGGGTTCCGCCGCGAAAGTTCGCTTTTCCTATACTGCAGGCGGGTACTGCCTACTCCGCGCACGAGGCGAACCATACCGATGGTCCTGACAATCGCACAGCTGGGGCAGCCGGTCCTGCGCAAACCCGCGGCCGAGATCCCGCCCGACGCCATTGCCGACCCGGCCTTCCAGCGGTTCCTCGATGACATGGCGGAGACGCTGCGCGCGGCGGGCGGCGTCGGCCTGGCCGGGCCGCAGGTCTTCGCCGGCCAGCGCGTCTTCCTCGCCGCGATCCTGCCGCCCGCCGCCGAGGGCCAACCACCCGGCGTGGAGGTGTTCATCAACCCGCGGCTGACGGCCCTCGGGGAGGAGACGGCCGCCTCGTGGGAGGGGTGCCTGAGCTTCGTCGAGTTGCTGGTGCTGGTGCCGCGCTACCGCCGGGTCCAGGTCGATTACCGCGACCGCCACGGCGTCGCGCAGACGCTGCACCTGGCCGGCTTCCCGGCCCGTGTCGTGCAGCACGAGAACGACCACCTCGACGGCGTACTGACCCTCGACCGCGCCCCGTCTCCGCGCTTCATCATCAAGGCGTCCGAGGTCGAGGCTTTCATGAAGGACATGGAAGCGGGAAAGCAGGCGGAGCCAGAGTAGGGTGCGATTTACTCCAGCCCCACACTCAGTTGCTGCCCTCCGGCGCAGCGCTCGCCCGCGCCGTCGCACGCTCCTCGATCAGTTGCTTCAGCAAGGTACGGTGGCAGTGGGTCACGTCCTCGCACGCCGACGAGCAAAGGAGGGTGATCGTCTTGCCCTCGGCGACGAGGTCTGCGAGCCCCTCGATCATCTGTTGCTGCTCCTCGCCCTGCATCTCTTGCAGGTAGCGGGCGCGGTATTCGTCCCAGCCGATCGGCTTGCCGGCCTTGCCGTAGAAGGCGGCGTGCAGCTCCTTGCTCGGCCCGAGAGCGGGATACCAGTTGTCCCAGGTCTCAGCCGTCTTCGGCAAGGCGCGTGGGCGATAGCGGCAAATGAGGATGCGCCAGCCGTCGCCGCGCTTCTTCCGGTCGTTCCAGCGTCGGGTGTGGATGGTCACGAGCGTCCCTCCTCAGCCGGCCGATTCGAACCTGGCCGGCGGTACGAGTTCGGCGAGCAAATCCGCCCACGCCTGCCGCTCCCTGGCCGGCTCGAACCGCGGCGCCAGGTCGGCGCACCAGTCGGCCAGCTTGCGATAGAACGCCGGGTCGATCTCGGCCCGGCGGAGCAGGCGCGCCAGCGCGTCCGTATCGCCGGTCGGGAAGAAGCCGGGGTAGCGTGCCCCGAGCATGCCGACGCTGCCCGGGATGCGCGAGGCGAGCACCGGCACCCGGTCCACGAGCGCCTCGGACACGACGTTCGCCCCACCCTCCATGCGCGACGACAGCACGAGCAGGTGGCTGCGGGCCAGCAGGCGCCGAGCCGCGCCGCGTGACACCTCCCCAAGCCACCGATACCGGGCATCACGCTCCATCAACTGCCGCGCCCGGTCGGCCATGCCCGCGCTGAGCGCCTGCCCGGCGTGCGTGACGCGGACGCGCGACGACGCCGACAGGTCGCGCAGGGCGAGGGCCGTGCGGAATGGATCCTTCTCTTGCCGCAGGTGGCCGAGGACGCAGACCTCGAAGGTCGTCGCGCTTTTCGGCAGCGGGGGCGTCACCGGGTCGGCCGACTGAAGGATGACTCGGGTTCGGCCCCGGAGGGTGGCGCGCAGCGCAGGCGGGAGATCCCGGGCGGCCCGAGCGTGCAGGGCGACGACGCGATCGGCCAGCTCCAGCGAGCGGACAGCCCGCCGGCTGTGCGGGAGATCCCGGTACAGGTCTGTTCCGGTCAGGGCGACGACAAGCGGTTTGTCCGGGTGGCGGCGACGGAAGGCGGCGACGGCCGGGTAGCTGCGACGGGCGTGCAGGGCGACGAGGAGATCACACGGCTCCCCCTCGTACTCCTGAGCGATGGCGACGCGGTGGCCCAGCTCGCGAAGGAAGTGCGCCCAGCGGTCCGCCGTCACGCGGTTCCCCTTGCGCGATCCCGCTGGCGCGGGGCAGGCCATGAAGATCCTCATGATGGTGTTATATCCGGCGTTCACACGTCCTGGAAGCGGCCACCCCCGGGGCATGCGGATTCGCTAAAAGCGGTTCGGTTGTCGGCGCCGTGGTGGCCATCGACGGGCTGAATTATGCTTGCACCGCGGGGCCGCAGGCGGTCTGATAGAGCCAAACGGATTCGCGGTCGCGCACGCGCCAGCCGGGATCACAACCTGTCCGGCTCCTGGGGAGATGACACCGATGACATCACGGCGGCTCGTGTCGCTGGGCCTGCTCCTCGCCTGTGCCCTCGGCGGCGGGCGCGTGTCGGCGCAGCAGGCAGGTGCAGACCTGCGCGCGGACGCGCGACGCGCCCTCAAGAAAGCAGCCACGTTCTACCACGACAAGGTGGCGAGCCACGGCGGGTACGTCTACTACTACAGCGTCGATCTCCAGGAGCGCTGGGGCGAGGGCAAGGCGACCCCGGACACCCTCTTCGTCCAGCCGCCCGGCACGCCGACCGTCGGCACGGCCTACCTCAAGGCCCACGCGGCGACCGGCGATCCGTTCTACCTCGACGCCGCGCGCGCGGCGGCCGAGGCGCTCGTCTACGGACAACTCCAGTCCGGCGGGTGGACGCAGGTCATCCACTTCGGCCCGGCCAAACGCCTGGGCAAGTACCGCCACGGCAAGGGCGGTAACTGGAACGTCTCCTCCCTCGACGACGGCCAGACGCAGGCAGCTTTGCAGTTCCTCGCCCGCGCCGACCAGGCGCTTGGGCGCAAGCACGCGGCGATCCACGAGGCCGCCGGCTACGGCCTCGCTGCCCTGCTGAAGGCTCAGTTCCCCAACGGTGCTTTCCCGCAGGGGTGGTCCCGGCCAGTGGAGCCGCACCCCATCCTCAAGGCGAAGTATCCCGGCGCGAACTGGAAGACCGAGGGCAAGGTCCGAAACTACTGGGACTACTACACCCTCAACGACAACCTCGCGGGTACGGTGGCCGACACCCTCATCGCCGCCCACCAGGTTTACGGGGACGCGAAGTACCGGGCCGCGCTGGAGAAGCTCGGCGACTTCCTCGTCCTCGCGCAAATGCCGGACCCGCAGCCGGGCTGGTGTCAGCAGTACAACTACGCGATGGTCCCGATCTGGGCGCGGAAGTTCGAGCCGCCGGCCATCACCGGCTGGGAATCGCAGGACGTCATGGAAGCGCTGATCGAGATCGCCCGGCACACCGGCAAGAAGCAGTACCTCGAACCGATCCCGCGTGCCCTGGCGTACTTCAAGAAATCCCTGCTGCCGGACGGCCGGATTGCCCGGTATTACGAGTTTCGGACGAACAAACCGCTGTACATGGACGCCAGGTATCGGCTGACCTACGACGATTCCGCCGCCCCGTCCCACTACGGTTGGAAGCAGCCGGCCCGTCTCGGGGAGATCGCGAAGGCGTACCAGGACGCGAAGGCCGGCACTGCCCCCGCGCTGGTTCCACCGCCCCACGAGGCGGACGTGCGCCGGATCATTCGGGAACTGGACGCCGAGGGGCGCTGGATCACGACCCACGCCGGGGAACGGCTGGTCGGCCAGCCACGGTTCGCGGACGGGTTCCGGTACATCTCCAGCGCCGTATTCAGCCGCAACGTCGAGACGCTGAGCGCGTACCTCGCGCGTGGCGTCAAACCGTGAGGGCAAGAGCGATCCCCCGGTAACGCGGCCCTGCAAAGGAGGCCGAATGAGCGTGCCATCCCATCCCGAGAATGAGGGCAACAAGGACAGGGGCGAGCCGCGCCCGTTCAGCCAGGACATTCGGCTCTCCAACCTCAGCGCCCGAGTGCCGGAGAAGGTGGCTCGGGGCGTGTTCGCGACGGGCGTACTGGTGCTGCAGGGGCCGATGGAGTTCGTGCTCGACTTCGTCCTTCGGATGAACCAGCCGCACCAGGTGACGGCCCGCGTCGTGCTCCCGATGAACCTTGTCCCGCGGCTGATCGAGGCGCTGAAGACGAACCTGGAGAACTACCGCAAGGCGCTCGGGGCCGTCCCCCCGGCCCTGTCCGCCTCGCCGGCCCCGCCGGCTCCGCCGGCTCCGCCGATGATCGAGGAGATCTACCAGGACTTGAAGCTCAGCGACGACGTCATGGTCGGGGCCTACGCCAACTCGGTGATGGTCGTTCACAACGCGTCGGAGTTCTGTCTGGAGTTCATCGCCAACTACTACCCCAAGGCGGTCATCACGGCGCGGGTCTTCCTCAGCGCGCCGCAGGTGCCAGTGCTCCTGAAGGCGCTGTCGCAGTCGTGGCAGAACTTCCAGACCAAGCGGCAGCAGCAACAGCCACCGCCGCCGGAACCGCCGGCACCCTGAAGCCCACGGGGCGCCGCCGGACCAAATGCGACGAGCCGGAAGTGTCAGCGACGGCAACTTGGACAGATCCGTCGCTGACGCTTCCGGCTCGTCGGCGTCAGGGGGTTTTGTCCGCTAGCGCTTGGTTATTGGCGAGCGGTTGCGCCGGCGCCGGGATCAATTTGGCCCGCCATTTTAGCGCCGCGCGCCCAGTCCCTTGACCGCCGCCTCGACCCGGGCCAGAACGGTCTGCCACCCCGCCCGGGCATTGGGCAGGTCCGCGAAGCGCAGCGGTTCGCCGACCCGCAACGTGATGCGACGCGGCCGCGGTAGCCACGTGCCGGCCGGCAGCGCCTCCAGGGTGCCGCTCAGGTGGCACGGCACCACCGGCACGTCGGTCCCGGCCACCAGCATCCCCACGCCCGGCCGGAAGCGCAGGTAGTTGCCGTCGCGGCTGCGCGCTCCTTCCGGAAACAGAATGTAGCCGCACGGCTCGCTCACCAGGCGCTCGCGCAGTTCCTTGAGCGCCTGCGGAATGGGCTTGTGCCGCCACAGCGGCAGGGCGTTGATCAGGCCGCTCGCGATGAGAGCGCGCAGCCCCGTGTCGAAGAACACGTCGCCGGCCGCCAGGGAGTAGACGTGGTTGCGGATGCGCAGCGGCAGCGGCGCCGCCAGCACCAGGGCGTCGAGGTGGCTGGCGTGGTTGGCGACGAGGACGAAGGGCGGCCGCCTTGGCAGGTACTCGGCCCCGTATACCGTCAGCCGGTTCCAGACCTTCAGGGAGGTGCGCGCGCCGACGCTCCACAGCAGGTGGGTCATCGCCTGCAGCGGCCCGCCCGCGCGCTGGACGCTGTCCAGGCGGTTGTCGGGGGTCAGGACGGGCTCGACCGGCGTCGGGTGGTCGAACGGGATCATGAGGGCCTCGCTCACGGAAGGTCTCCACGGCCGCGGGATCGCGGAGGGCTTCCAGCGCCCTCCCACGCGGGCGAATTGCCTCACCCACGAGAGAGGGCACCGTCTGCCGTGGCATGTAACGCGGCCGGCCTCAGTCCACGATCAGGACGAGGCCGAGAAGGAGCGCGCGGCTGCCGGCGCGGCGGCGCATGGGAGAGTACCTCCGTCAGGAGTGCGTATCGGGACGGGCCACGGCGCCGCGGCGACGCCTGTTGTTCTGCCGGTACGGTCCATATAGTACCAAGGCCGCCCCGTGCCGAACGCCTCGACCACCCCGAAAACGTCCTTCCCATGAAGCTGTTGATCTCCCCCCCCGTTTCCGACGAGCGCCTGGCCCGCATCCGCGCCGCGGCCGCTCCGATGACCGTCGTTCAGGCGGACGACGAGCAGCAGGCCATCGCCACCATTGCCGACGCCGATGCTCTGTTCGGTTACCTGACCCCGCCCCTGCTGCGGGCCGCCACGAAACTGCGCTGGGTCCAGGCGCCGACGGCCAGCATGGAGAAGTACCTCTACCCCGAACTGGTCGAGTCGGGTGTGGTCGTCACGAACATGCGCGGCATCTTCAGCGACGTGATCGCCGACCACGTCTTCGGGTTCGTTCTCTGCTTCGCGAAGAACTTCCACACCTACATCCGCCAGCAAGAGCGGCGCCTCTGGCACATGCTCGGTCGGCCGGCGGGCGAGTTGCCGGGCTACGGTGGACCGGGCGAGGTTCACCCGTCCGACCGGGCCGCGCTCACCCTCGCCGACTGCACCCTCGGGGTGATCGGCCTGGGCGGGATCGGGGCGGAGACGGCCCGGCGCGGGCTGGCGTTCGGGATGCGCGTGCTGGGGGTGGACCCGGTGGTGGCGACGGCGCCGGCCGGGGTGACGCTGCTGCGGCTCGACAGGTTGGCGGAAGTGTTGAACCAGAGTGACTTCGTCGTGATCGCGGCCCCGCACACGCCGGAGACGTTCAAGCTGTTCAACCGGGAGCGCCTCCGGCAGATGAAGCGCAGCGCGTACCTGATCAACGTCGGCCGCGGGGTGATCGTGGACCTGGCCGATCTCACCGCCGCGCTGCAGGCGGGCGAGATCGCGGGGGCGGGCCTGGACGTGTACGAGGTGGAGCCGCTGCCGCCGGACCACCCGCTGTGGGGCATGCCGAACGCGATCCTCACGCCCCACTGCGCGGCGGCGTCGCCGCGCGTCCCGGAGCGGCACCTGGAAACCCTCCTCGACAACCTGCGGCGCTTCGTCGCCGGTCAGCCGCTGCGCAACGTCGTGGACAAGCGCCGCTGGTATTAAGGCGAGCGGCGGGAATTAGTCTCCCCTCCCCCCAGGGGTGAGGGGAGAAGAACAGATGTTGCTCGCCTGACTGGGACAAGGAGACGACCATGAGACGATGGACCATTGCCGCGATGGCGGCCCTCGGGCTTGCCGCGGCGCTGCATGGCAGCCGGCAGCCGGTCGAGCAGGTCGCCAGGGCGAAGGGCTGGTTCACCAGCTACGCGGCGGCCCGGGCCGCGGCGCAGAAGAGCGGCAAGCCTCTGCTCGTCGTCTTTCGGTGTCAGCCTTGACTGGACTGCCGTGAGTTCGACGAACAGGTTGTTCGTCTGGACCGGATCGCCGACCTGGCGGATCGCTTCGTGCGGGTGCGCCTGGTCCGGATCACCGGCGTCGATCTGCGCCTGTTCGAGTTCGACTACGACCTGACGTGGGCCGCGTTCTTCCTCGGCCCCGACGAGAAGGTCTACGGCCGGTACGGCGGGCGCGACGCCAGCGGACCCGACAGCCGGCTGTCGCTGACCGGCCTGCGCCACGCCATGTCGTCCGCCCTCAAGGCGCACCGGGACGGCGGCGGGGTGCCGGTGGTGCGGGCGGGCCGGCCGGTGCTGGCCGAGCAGTTTCCCTCCGCGAAGGGCCTGGAGCGCGGCGGGTGCATCCACTGCCACCAGGTCAACGAGATGCGCCGCGCGGACCGGAAGGCGTCCGGCGAATGGCGGCGCGAGGAGCTGTGGGTCTACCCGCTCCCCGAGAACGTCGGCTTCACGCTGGAGGTGGACCGGGGCGACCGGGTGCGCTCGGTCCAGCCCGGCTCTCCCGCCGACCGGGCCGGTCTGCGGGCCGGGGATCTCCTGATGCGCCTGAACGGCCTGCCCGTCGCCTCCTTCGCCGACGCCCAGTACGCCCTTCACCGCGCCCCGGCCCGGGGGAAGATCGAGGCGTCGTGGCGGCGCGGCGGGGCGGAGATGAAGGGCTCCCTCGAACTGGCGGACGGGTGGCGCAAGACGAACCTCACCTGGCGCCCGTCCCTGCTGGACCTCCTGCCGGCGCTGACGGTCTACGGGGAGGAGTTGACCGCGGCGGAGAAGAAGCGGCTCGGCCTCGGCCCGAAGCGGCTCGCGTTCCGCCAGCAAACGCCGGTCCACCGCGACGCGAAGGCGGTGGGCGTGCGCGAGGGAGACGTGATCCTCGGTATCGACGGCCGCGAGTTGGAGCTGACGCTCGCCGAGTTCCTGGGCTATGTGCGGCGCAACCACCTGGTGGGCGACCGCATCACCCTCAACGTCCTCCGCGATGGTAAGCGAATCGACCTGCCGATGACGTTGCGCTGAAGCCAGGGAACCTCAGGGGGCCGGTGCCGCAGGCTGCCGGCGGTCGGCAGGCGAGCCGCCCGCACCGCCAGCCCGGAACCACCACTCACCCGCCCCGTCAGGCTCCAGGGTGGCGAACCCGCGCGCACGTTCACCGGCCATGTGGAAGGTGATACGCGGCGCCTTCGGGTCGAGGGCGCCGGCCTCCGCCTCAAAGGTGCCGCGGTCCCAGGCCGTGACCGTCCCGCGGTTACCGCTCACCGGCCCCTCGTAGTCCAGGTAGCGCGTCCGGTGGTCAAACGACGCTTCCGCACGCACCCGTTCCCCCGGCCAGGGCGGCGCCGCCAGCCGCCAGGTGCGCAGGACGTCGCCCGCCTCCAGCATCAGATCCCAGTGCAATTCCGGGTGGTCGTGTTCGAGGATGACGAAGCGCGGCATCGTGAGGCTCCTGCCGGACATGAAACTCCGCACACTTCCCGGCACCCGGACGGGGGGTGAGTGGACCCGACGTTGTTCGCCGGCCGCGGCCGCGATACAACGACTTCGATGGGTCCATTATCCTCTCGGCACAGCTAACCCGGAATGCCAACCGCGATGAAAGCAGCCTTCTACGAAACCACCGGCGGTCCCGAGGTGATCCAGTACGGCGACCTGCCGACGCCAGCCCCGAAGGAAGGGCAGGTGCTCGTTCGGGTCGGGGCGGCGGCCCTCAACCCCATTGACCTCTACATCCGGGCGGGCACCGTGCCCCTGCCACTGCCGAAGCCGTACATCCCTGGGTGCGACCTCGCCGGCACGGTCGAGGCGGTCGGCCCCGGCGTCAAGAACTACCGCTCCGGGGATCGCGTCTGGGGCTCGAATCAGGGTCTGTTCGGGCGACAGGGAACACTCGCGGAGTACGTCTGCACCGGCGAGGAGTGGCTCTACCCGACGCCGGCCGGGGTGGACGATAGGACCGCGGCGGCGGCGGCGCTGGTCGGGATCACCGCCCACCTGGGGCTGTTCCGCTGCGCCAGCCTGCGGGCGGGCGAGACGATGTTCGTCAACGGCGGCACCGGCGGCGTCGGATCGATGGTGGTGCAGATGGCGAAGGCCGTCGGAGCCCAGGTGATCGCGACCGTCGGCTCGCCCGACAAGGCCGAGCTGTGCCGCTCGTGGGGCGCCGACCATGTGCTGAACTACAAGAACGTGGACGTGTTCACCGCCGTGCGGCAACTCGTCGGCGACGGCGGGGTAAACGTCTGGTACGAGACGCAGCGCGAGCCGGACTTCGTGAGAACGGTGCCGCTGCTGGCCCGGCGCGGCCGGATGGTCATCATGGCCGGCCGGCAGGCGCAGCCGACCTTCCCGGTCGGCGCGTTTTACGTCAAGGATCTGTCGCTGTACGGGTTCGCCATGTTCAACGCGACGCCGGAGGAGCAGCGCCACTGCGCCGACGACATCAACCGCCTGTTTGCGGAGAAGAAGCTGCACGTCCCCATCGGCCGCACGTTCTCGCTGAAGGAGGCCGCCGTTGCCCACCAGTTCCTGGAGGAGAACACGCTCCACAAGGCAGGCACCCTGACCGGCAAGGTCGTTGTCGTCCCGTGACCGCGCCCCGCGCTTACCAGCCGCGAGCGGTCCGCTCCGCTCGCGGCTGGTAACCACACGTCCGCGGAGCAGGTTTCCTGAAGCCCACGGGCCGGCGGTCAGGTGAGAGCCTGAATCGCCTCGCCCTCGCTGGGCTGGATCAGGAACAGTCCGCGGAGGTGCATGATGTCGAGGATCTCGGCGATGATCGGAGTGAGGTGGCACAGGGCAATCCGGCCGCCGGCCGCTCGCACGCGCTTGTTCAACGTGATGAGTTTGCCGATCGCGTAACTTGCGATCCCGGTCACGCCCGCGAAGTTCACCACCAGGTTCACCCGCTCACGGGTGGCCACGAGGTGGTTCAGTTCCCCGAAGGTGGCGTCGATCACCTCCTCGTCCCGGAGGGTGGCGGTGAGGAAGCGGATGACGGTCGCGGTGCCTACGTCTTCCCACTCCAGCGGGCGAGTTGTGGGTGCGGCCATGACGACATCCTGACGGTTAGTGGAGGGAGCGGTTCACGCGGGGCCGGCGGGTAGCGGTGGTATGCTCCCGGCCCTCCCCTCATTATACTCGATTCCTCGCCCCGGTTGCAAATCGCCGCTCTGTGGCAGGGCGGATCACTGGGAACCCGCCGCCACACGGCGGCCTGCGTCCACGCTCCGGGTCGCCCTATCAACCCGGAGCGCAAGCGACGGGCGCAGGGTCCGTCGCTCACGCTCCGGGCTGTTTACCCGAGGTTCACGTACACCGTCTTCACCTCCGTGTACAGCTCCAGGGCATATTCGCCCAGTTCGCGACCCTGGCCGCTCATCTTGTAGCCGCCGAACGGCGCCGCTGCGTCGAAGACGTCGTAGCAGTTGATCCACACCGTTCCGGCCCGCAGGCTGTTCGCCAGCCGGTGCGCCTTGCTGATGTCGCGCGTCCACACCGCCGCCGCCAGACCGTAGAACGTTTGATTGCCGCGGCGCAGCACCTCGTTCATGTCCTTGAACGTCAGGATGTTCATCACCGGCCCGAAGATCTCCTCCTTCGCGATCTTCATCTCGTCGGTGACGCCGTCGAACACGGTCGGCTCGATGAAGTACCCCCTGGTGCCGACGCGGTTGCCGCCGCACAGGAGTTTCGCTCCCTCCTTCTTGCCGGCGTCGATGTAGCCCATGACCCGGTCGAACTGCTCCTGCGACACCTGCGGCCCCTGCTCGGTGTCGGCCGCGAACGGGTCGCCGACCTTGCGCGCCTTCGTCTTCGCGAGCATCTTCTGCACGAATTGATCGTGGACGCGCTCCTCGACGAACAGGCGCGTCCCGGCGCAGCAGCACTGGCCCTGGTTGAAGAACAGCCCGAAGTACGCGCCCTCAACGGCGGCGTCGAGGTCGGCGTCGGCGAAGACGATGTTGGGGCTCTTGCCGCCCAGCTCCAGGCTGACGCGCTTCAGGTTGCTCCTCGCGGCGGCCTCCATGATGGTCTGGCCGGTGGTGTGTTCGCCGGTGAACGCCACCTTGTCGATGCCCATGTGGCCGCTGATGGCCGCGCCGGCCGTCGGGCCGTACCCGGGGATGACATTGATCGCACCGTCGGGGAAGCCGGCCTCCTGGGCGAGGCGGGCGACGTACAGGGCCGTCAGCGGGGTCTGCTCGGCCGGCTTGAGGACGATCGTGCAGCCGGTCGCGAGGGCCGGCCCCCACTTCCACGCCTGCATCAGCAGCGGGAAGTTCCACGGGATGATCTGCCCGACCACGCCGATCGGCTCATGGCGCGTGTAGCAGAAGTACGGCCCCTCGACCGGGATGGTCTTGCCGTGGATCTTGTCCGCCCAGCCGGCGTAGTAGCGGTAGCACTTGATGGTGAGCGGCAGGTCGGCGGTGAGCGCGTCGCGGTACGGCTTGCCGTTGTCGAGCGATTCCAGGGCGGCCAGTTCCTCCTGGTTTTTCTCGATCAGGTCGGCGAGCTTGTGGAGCAGGCGGCCGCGCTCGGAGGCGTTCAGCTTCGCCCACGGGCCTTCCTCGAACGCCTTGCGGGCCGCCTTGACGGCGAGGTCCACGTCCGCCCTGTCGCCCTCGGCGACCTGGCAGATGGTCTCGCCGGTGGCGGGGTTGAGGGTGGGGAAGGTCTTGCCGGAAACGCTGTCCTGCCACTTGCCGCCGATAAACAGCGGCTGGTCCTTGACCCTGGGCGGCTTGACGGTGCGCGGTTTTTCGGCCGTTGCGGTAGCCATCGCGGCATCCTCCGGAGGTGAGAGAAAGGGCGATGCAGGGCCTTTCCATCGTGGCCCCGCGCTGGCGTGAATTGTGCCACCGGACAGGCCGGGCTGTCAAGAAGCTACGGTCCGTGCGGTCCGGGCCTCACGCCGCAGGTTGCCGCTGAGGGGGGCGGCGGGATAAGCCAAGCGCAGCGGATTCTTCCTGCTTGTACCGCCTCGCCCTGAACTTGTCTCGTGCCGCTTGCGGCTTGGAAGTGTTTTCAATCTGCCACCGCGCGGCCGCGCAGGAGGTCGCGACGCTCAGGGGGCACACAGGCTGGGTGGGGGCAGTGGCCTTCGCGTCTGACAACCGCACGCTCGCGATCGCCGGAAGCTGGGGCGGGACCGTCAAGGTGTGGGACGTGACCAGGCTGCCCGCGGGGAAATGACGCGATGGCACCGCCGACCGCGAACTCGCTTGAAACGCTGGTGGTCCGCAACGCCGCCCAGCTGGTGTGCGTGGCCGGACCGGAGGAAACGGTCCGGCGCGGCGCCGCGATGCACGCGCCGCTGGTCATCGCGGATGGGGCTCTTGTGGCGCGCGGCGGGCGCATCGCCTGGGTCGGTTCGACGACGGAGCTGCCGCCCGTGCCCCCGGATGCGGTGGTCCTCGACGCCTCCGGCCGGGCGGTCCTCCCGGGGCTGGTAGACAGCCACACGCATCTGCTGTTCGCCGGCACGCGCGAGGATGAGTTCGAGCAGCGTCTGGCAGGCGCGACCTACCAGGAAATCGCGGCCCGCGGCGGCGGGATCAACGCCACCGTGCGCCGCGTCCGGCAGGCGAGCCGCGACGAGCTGAAGCGGTTGGCGCGGCGACGCCTGGCAACGCTGCTCGCGTTCGGGGTGACGACGGTCGAGGTCAAGAGCGGTTACGGGCTGAGTCTGACCGACGAGCTGAAATGCCTGGAGGCGATTGCCGAGCTGAACGCCGAGGGGCCGCTGGAGCTGGTGCCGACGTTCCTCGGCGCCCACGCTGTCCCGCCCGAGTTTCGCGACGACCGCGCGAGCTACCTGCGCCTCCTCGCCGCCGAGATGCTTCCGGAGGTGGCGCGACGGGGGCTGGCGGAGTTCTGCGACGTGTTCTGCGAGACGGGCGTTTTCAGCGTACCCGAGTCGGAGGCGATCCTGCGCCGGGCGCTCGATCTCGGTCTGCGGCCGAAGATCCACGCCGACGAGCTGACGCCGCTGGGCGGGGCGGAACTGGCGGCACAGCTGGGGGCGGCGTCGGCGGACCACCTGCTGTGTGTCACGGACGCCGGGGTTGCCGCCCTCGCCGCCTCGGACACGGTCGCGACACTGCTGCCGGGGACCGCGTTCTTCCTCGGCGTCCCGTATGCCCCGGCGCGGCGGCTGATCGACGGCGGGGCGGTGGTCGCGCTGGCGAGCGACTGCAATCCGGGCACCTGCCCGACGGAGAACTTGCCGCTCGTCGGGACGATGGCCTGCACTCAGATGCGCATGCTCCCCGGCGAGGTTGTCACCGCCCTGACACTCCATGCGGCGGCCGCCCTGGGTCGCGCCGACCGGCTCGGCTCACTGGCGGTCGGCAAGCAGGCGGATCTGGTCATTCTCGATGTACCGGACTACCGACAACTCTTCTATCACTTCGGAGCGAGCCATGCCTGGCGGGTCGTCAAGCGCGGCCGGGTGGTTTACGAGGCTGGAGCCAGTCCCGCGCCCTGAGGACGTGTTCCGCCGGTCCGACGACCCGCGCCTGGGCGAGTCGGTCGAGTTCTGGCGCGGCGACCTGGCGGCGCTCACTCCGAGCCGCGCCGTCCTCGTCGGCTTCCCCCAGGATGAGGGCGTGCGCCGCAACCGCGGCCGGCCCGGCGCCGCCGGCGCGCCGCATGACATCCGCATCGCCCTGTATCGCCTCGCGCCTTACGACGGCAGCCGCGACATCGACCTGACCCGGCCGCCCCCGCTCGATGCCGGGAACGTGCGCATCGCCGGCGGACTGGAAGAGACGCAGGCAGCCCTGGCGGAGGTGGTCGCGGGCGTCCTGGCGGCGGGGGCGGTCCCGGTGGTCCTGGGGGGAGGGCACGAGACGGCCTACGGTCATTACCTCGGCTACCTCGCAGCCGGGCGAGAGGTCGGTATCATCAATCTCGACGCCCACCTCGACGTGCGTCCCTACCCCGAAAATCACGGCCACAGCGGCTCGCCCTTCCGTCAGGCGCTGGAGCACCCCGACAGCCCTCTGCCCGGCGTCCGCTACGCCTGCCTCGGCGTCCAGCCGCACGCGGTCAGCCGGGAACACCTGCGCTATCTGCGCGACCGGGGCGGCGTGGTGCGCTGGGCGGCGGAGGTGCGCGGTGCCCTCGCGGCGCATTTCACCGCGGAACGCGACCGCCTGGCGGGGCTGGGGTGCCGGGTCTACCTTAGCATCGACGCGGACGTGGTCGCCGGGACCGAGGTGCCGGGCGTCAGTGCGCCCAACGTGCTGGGATTGTCCGGCGCGGAAGTGATCGCGTGCGCGTTCGAGGCGGGACGGTCGCCGCAGGTGGCCAGCGTGGACGTCGTCGAGATCAACCCGCGCCACGACCGGGACGGCCAGAGCGCACGCTGGGCAGCCCTCGTCGTGTGGCACTTCCTGGCTGGACTGGGTCAGCGGGGGTAATACAGAAGCGTCTTGCGCTTTCTTCGAGCTGCTGGCGGCCTGGCGCGTGGGTGCGCGCCAGGCCGCCAGCGGCTCGAAGAAAGCGCAAGGCGATCCGGGCCAAGGCAGCCGCGCGTGGGTGGGCGTGTCAGATGCGCGGGGCGTTCTGTTCCCACAGCCGAAAGCCGCCGGTGAAGGCGTTGCGGTTGTCCCCGCGCCGGGCTCCCTCGGGCAGATCCCTGAGCTTCTTGGAGTTGCCGCCGCCGAGGACGACGTAATCGGCGACGAGGGCAGCCTTGAGACGCGCCACCACGTCGGCGACGAACAGACGCCAGCGCCTCTTGCCGAACCGCTTCAGGCCGCGCTCGCCGACGTGGTCCTCGAACGTGTGGCCCTTGCGGTAGGGGAGATGTGCCAGTTCCATCGACGCGACCACCGGATCGAGGATGAGGGCGGACCCCAGGCCGGTGCCGAGGCCGAGGAACAGCATGCGGCCGCCCTCGTAGCTGCCCAGCGCCTGCATCGCCGCGTCGTTGACCAGCTTCACCGGCCGCCCCAGGGCAGCGGCAAAGTCGAAGCCGACCCAGCCGGTGCCCAGGTTCTTCGGCTCCTCGAGGATGGTGCCGCGCAGGACCGGACCCGGGTAACCGATCGACACCCCCTCATACTGCCAGTCGGCCGCAGCCGTGCGCACCGCCTCCACCATCTGCTGGGGCGTCAGGGTCGGGCCGGACGGGATCTTCCGCGCCTGCTCCTGGCCGGTGGCGAGAATCTTGACGTTCGTCCCGCCGACGTCAATTACCAGCACGTTCATGGCGAGCCTCCCTGCAGCAGGCGACCGTGGTTAGTGGTGAACCACTAACCACGGTCGCCTGCTACCTGTGGAACTCCGCAGTAAGATCCTGCAACTCGCGGCGTGCGGTGGGTGTGGCCGGGTAGATGCGGGCCGGCGCAAGGCGGGTGGTCGGGTCGGGGGCGTAGTAGCCCGGAGAGCGCGGGGTGGCGGCCACCCGGTAGACCGAGCCGTCCCTGGCGCGCTCCAGCGGGAGAATGTAGTCGCCCGGCCCCTCCCAGCCGAACGCCGGACCGCACAGCGGGAGGTTGTGGACGGTAATCGTTTCGCCCGCCTTCAGCTTCTCACCGGGCGGCGCCCACGCCACCACGCGGACGGTGGCGGTCGGGCCAGGCGCGTCCTCCTTTCCCGGCCCCCGCTGCAGGGTGGCAATCACGTACAGGTCCGCCGCGAGGAACTGCGGGCGCGAGAGCACCACGGGCCGGGTCGTCGTCGCCGCCAAATAGACCAGGAAGCCGACCCACCCGACGAACAGCAGAGCGGCAACCGTCAGCCGAACCCGGGAACGCCTCATCCCTTCGCCCCGTCCCGGGAAATGTCGCCGGACGGCTCCAGCGCCGTGTCCAGCGGTTGGAACCGGAACCCCTCGATCAGGGCCTGGTCGAGGTCGTAGACGGCGTGGAAGTCTTCCCGACTGTCCTCATCCGTCTTGCTCATCATGCCGGAGTCGATCAGGTTGAAGATGATCTCGCCGAAGTCATCGGTCCGATCGATCCCCCACAGGCGGAAGACGGTCCGGGCCATGCGGCCGAACTCGCGCAGCGCCAGGTCGCGGATGCCGGCGAGCAGTTCCGGCCCGCTGACGTGGTGGTGGGGCTCGGCGCCGCGCCTGGAGACAACGTCTCCGTCGGCGGGTTCGCGACCGAGCAGTTTCTGGGTGTGGTGAAGGGCGTAGAAGACGAACTCATACGCCTCGTAGGAGTAACGTGGGTCGTTCCGCACGACCTCGGCCAGACCGGGGTGGAACACCGTCATTCGTGAAAGATCCTTGATCCTCAGTCCCTGGAAGGTAGGCCGGCCAGGCAGGGGGGACTGATTCGCCGCCCGGCGTGCCCGCCCGTGGCCCGCGGGCAGGGCGGGTGAAGGGATCCCTCCTCCACCCTGGTGGAAGTCGCTGTGGCGGGCGGCCGCGCCGCCGGGGAGAACGGCCGGCGGGCAGGACCGCCTCCTTAATCTTAGCTCATCCCAGCCGGGTCAGGATCTCCCCGGCAGGAACAACGAGGCGCCGCCCGTCCTCGAACTCGACCAGGATCTTGCGGGCCAGGATCTCCTGGGCCAGCACCTTGCCCTGGCCCTTGGGAGTGAGGATGCGCGCGCCCGGCGGGGGAAGCTCTTTCTGGAACTCCTCGTAAACGTCCTGCTCGAACCGCAGGCAGCACTTGAGCCGGCCGCAGCGACCGGAAATCTTGGTGGGGTCCAGGGTGGACTTCTGCAGCTTCGCCATCCGCATCGACACCGGCGGCATGACGGTCATGTGGGTGTTACAGCAGACCGGCTTGCCGCAGTCGCCGTAGTCGGCGAGCAGCTTGGCCTCGTCGCGGACTCCGATCTGCCGCATCTCGATCCGCGTCCGGTACTCGCGGGCCAGATCCTTCACCAGCTCCCGGAAATCGACGCGCTTCTCGGCGAGGAAGTAGAAGACGATGCGCTCCCCGCCGAACAGTTGCTCGACATCGACCAGTTCCATCTGGAGCTTGCGGCTGGTGATAAAGCGATTGCAGGCCTCGAAGGCCCGGGTCTCCACCTGATGGAGGCGCGCGGTCTCGGCGTTGTCTTCCTCGGTGACCCGGCGGACGATCTGGCCGGCGGTCGGCTCGGCGATCAGCTGAACCGCCCGCGCGGTGGCCTCGCACAGCACTTCACCCAGTTCCAGGCCGCGCTCGGTACGGACCACCACCGCATCGCCGCGCAGGTACACCGTCCCCTCGGCGACGAACTCACCGAGGAAGCGCATGGCGCCGTGTCGCGTGATGTACGAGGCCGTCATCGGGGAGAAGTCTCTCGGGGCAGCGTGGCACCCGTGGAGGCACCGAGGAAATATTAGACTTACTGCACAATAGGTAGCAGGGATGCTGAGGCGGGGTTTCCCCCACCCCAGGCTGGTCAGGAGAACATCAGGTTATGCAGCCCGGCGACG
>JAANMY010000459.1_pt1 | contig 57625 bp, 48 predicted proteins | sample 7279691 | NCBI WGS metagenome assembly JAANMY01 (sample SAMN14094543, study PRJNA606508) | bioreactor metagenome | isolation source: A lab-scale SPAN reactor treating ammonium-rich wastewater day 388 | place: Ireland: Galway | collected 2018-02-07 | reverse complement strand
CTGCTGGCCAATCGCACCAGACCCTCGTTGTCCTGTCCGGTCGAGGTGGTCGAGGTTTCCGGCCGCGAAGTCATCGCGATTGAGGTGCCGACCAGTCGAACTCCGGTTTCGACAACCGAAGGCATCTTCTTGCGGCGCGCTCTGGGCCATCACGGCGCACCCGAGTGTTTGCCGATGTCCTTTTATGAGCCAGTTGGACCGACCAGGTCTCTGAGAATCAATCGTGCCAGGGAGTCACGGGGCCCTGATGCCCGTCGTCCTCCCCGACTCTATAGTGAAGCGCTGAAGACTTGCGCGAACTGGCGCTGGTAGATCTGCCTGGAGGCGCCCCCGAAGGCCTTCGGCACTTGACGCTCAGCACACTAAGACTCTACGCCTTTAGCCTGCGGCGAGAGGTGCCAGACTTTCCGGTCCGGTACTGTGATAGCTTCTGCGCGAACTGAGCCGTACACAGGCCGACTCGGGAAAGCGCCGACTCCAGTCGAGCTTCAAACCTCAGGTCACCGGGAAACGTTCTCTTCAAGACGCTGCTTGCTGTGATGACCTGTCCGTCCTGCTGGTCAAATTCCGACCCCTCATACCAGACCCCTCTGGACAAAGAGTCCAACGCCTCCTCCAGATTGGGTGGAGGTGTCACGACCTCTCCGGCCGAGTTTAGTTCGATGACTCCGGCTGGCGAGAGGTCACTTTTCCAGAAGAGCTCAATCTGCACGTATCCGCCCGAAGAGAGCAGCCAGGTTGGGCCGGTCACAGAAATCTTCCTCTGAAGCAGTGTAGTCCGAGAACTGCTCCGCGAAGAGCTCTACCCGCTCCAGATAGCTAAGTTTCTCTGGCGCCAACCCATCCCCCTTCATCGCGAGGAACCACGGCGTCTCGATTATCCTGTCGTTGAACCAGATGTGGTGCCCAAGCTCGTGCCAGATGGTCTTGCTCGCCAGAGTCCGGTTGAGGTCGTTGGTGGCCCACCTGGACCAGTTGCGACTCGCCGAGCGGCAGAGCAAGATCGACTTCTCCTGGATGTTGTAGACTGCGTTCGCTGCCTGGTTCTGGAGAGGAGCGTTAGTGAGTTCTACGCGGGATAGTCCTCGGAGAAGTTGACAGGGCACGGCTCTCAAAGCCTGTTCTATTATCTCCAACTCGCCTTCGCCGACCCAATGGTCTACGACCAGGATCTTGACGCCTGAAAAGTCCAGAACATCGGTTCCGAGAGCACTCGAGCGGCGAGGCAAGTCGGAATAGCCGATGCCGCCGTCGTTAGCTCGCCTGGGTTGCTGCACTTCGACTCCTCCCGATTCAGGGTGACGCCCTCCGAGCCGGTGATCCCCAGGTCTGGTAACCCTGGGAACGGTCGCGCCCTCGTCGTGCTTACTGTGATCGCTTTGCTCTGGCAGTCAGCTTGCCGGCGTAACGAAGCTGCCGCCAGGTAGAGCAGTAGGACCGCCAGGCGCATTCCGAGTGGCACCTGGGCCAGGAGATCGACTTTGACGAGGCAGCCCGCAAGAATCCCCGGCGCGAGTGGACGCATTTCGAGACGCTACGTTACGGTTACGACCTCGAGCCCGTGGGCAAGCCTGGCCAGAAGCACTATTACTCCAACACCAACTACATCTTGCTGGGGGTGGTGCTGGAGAAAGTGACCGGCGAGCCCATTGGGACCACCATGCAAAAGCGCCTCTTTACTCCGCTGGGAATGCGCCACACCTACTGCGGCCTCTACGCCCGGGCCCCGGCCGAGACCGCTCGCGGCTACGCTGAGGAGGGCGATGTCTCCTTCTACAACCCGGGGGACGGCCTGGCTGACGGTGGCGTGCTCTCCACTGCCCCGGATATGGCCATCTTCCTGCGCGCTCTCTTGGAGAAGCGTCTGCTCAAGCCGGCCCAGCAGAAGGCCTTGATGACCTTCGTCGCCACGGACGAGAGCGACTGCACCTACGGGTTGGGCCTGACTCGCTATGACACCGACCAGGGCGTCTGTTACGGGCACGACGGCAGCATCGACGGGTATCGCTCGGCCATGTACTACTTCGAGCAGAGCGCCCTGGTGACTGTTGCGCTGGGCAATACGACCATGCGCGACGAGGTCTTCGACGGTCTTACGGAGAGTTTGGAAGCTGCGTCCGACAACTGACAAGCGCAGGCTGGCTCTCGAGAGCAACGCGTAAGACTCTACAACGCGTGGGCCTCAGCGACCGGGCAGGCTCCATTTGCTCTTGCGCTTGCGCAGGGCGAGCTTGTCCATGTCGGTGCGCAGCTTGTCCGACTCGGCCCGCAGGAACTCCACCACTTCGGCGTGCACGGCCACCTCGTCGCGCCAGGCCTGGGCCGAGTCCTGGTAAAACTCGCACTCCTGGGCCAGCTTGTGGTTCTCCTTGCGCAACTTCTCGAGCTGGCTCTTGAGCTGCTGCACTTCCTTGCGAGCCATCTCGCAACGCAGCATGGCCTCGAGGGCGCGCTGCTGCAGGGCCTCGGAGCGGTCTTTCTCTTTGCGCAGCTCGGCTCGCAGGGCCGGATCGGCGTTCAGGGCAAGGTCTAGCTTGCGCTCGCGGTCGGCCTGATCGCTCAAGTTCGTGAACAGCTCGCGCTCGAGGCGCATGAGCCGGCGCATCTCCATCGAGCGCGGCTCCGTCTCGTCGGAGAGGGACACAATCTTTGGTTTTCTCTTGGATTCCCCCGCCAATGCGCGACCTCTTTTTCAGCCGAAGATACCCCTCACAAATACCCCCTTTTTGTCGTCCTGTCAATATCGGGTTAACATCGCCATCGACTGCGGCATCTGACAATGGCACGTCATGCCCAGGCGCATCCTGATCGCTTTGCTGCTGACCCTCTCTTTGACGGCCCTGGCCCAGGAGACAGGTCTGCAGGGCTTTTTCGCGGGTACCACCCCTGAAGGTGCCATCTTCCTGGCCCAGAGCCATCAGGACCTGTCCGGCTCTCTCTTGATCCGGCCCGCGGGCGTGATTGTTCCCACCAGGGCGGCCAACGCCTACAACAAGTACTGTAGCCAGGTTCTGGGAGGGCGCCTGCTGACGGTCCGCATTTACGGGGCAGCCGGCCCGATCTCGAGCGGCGAGATCACCGTGGTGGCTGGCGAAAAGCGCATTAACTTCAATAAACAGCTGCTGGCCGATGGCTATGCCACCTTGAACCGCGAGGATCCCCGTTTCTCGGGCTGGGACAAGTACGAGGCCATGGGCAAGCAACGCAAGGTGGGGGTTTGGGCGGTCGGCAAGCCGGTCTGGCCGATTCCCAAGCTGCCGACCGGCCAGACCTCGGGGGGAACCGACCGAGAGCGCACCATCGCTCAATACGGGCAGCCCAACCACACCAACCGAACCACCGTGCCCGACAGCGAGAGCATCACCAGTTATCACACCTACATCACCGACTTCTACTTCCAGCAGGGCCTGGTCTTCATCTATCGAGACGGCAAGCTGGTCAACAAGCAGCCTTACCGGGAGCGCTGAATGCGAAAGCTGATCCTGCTCATCTGTCTGTTTTTGGGCCTGGCCGCCTCCGGGTGGGCCGAAGAGCCCCAGCCCCTCATCGAGGAGGAGGACTGGACCAACGTGCGTCCGGCCGTCGATCCCTCCCTGAACGGGCACGCCCCGGCCCTGACCTGGTGGTGCGGGCCCTATGCCGAAGAGGTGGGCTGGGCGGTGCAGGTGGCCAACCGCTGGAACCAGCTCCACCCTGATCAGCCCGTTGAGCTGCGCTCCCTGCCTCCTCACCGGCTGGCTGAGGATGTCTTCCGCGAGGCCATCGCGGCCGGGCACACCCCCGATCTGACGAACTTTCTGTTCCCCACCAACGCGCACGAGTTCGCTGCCCGGGGGGCCCTGCTCTCGCTCGACAGCATGCCGGGCATGATGGACTATCTGGCCCGCCGTTGCGGTCAGGGGGCCGATCGCTCTTTCCGCTCGCCCGATGGGTGCCTCTACCAGTTCCCCTGGAAAGGCAACCCCTTGATGATGCAGTTCAACGCGGCCATGTTCCGACGCTACAATCTGCGTCCGCCGCGCACCTATTCCGAGTTCCTGAAGAGCGCCCGGGTGCTGGCCGCGGCCGGCAGGGCCGAGGGTCGCCTCCTGCACCTCTGGGCCCCCAACCCCGGGCCTCAGTTCTGGCACCGCTACTACGACTTCTATCCGCTCTATCTGGCCGCCTCGGGGGGGCACGGGCTGCTCACCTGGCAAGGCAAGGCAGCCTTCGACAACCCTGCGGGTGTTGCCGTCATGGCCTTTCTGGCCGACCTCTGGAAAGAGGGGCTGGCCCCCCGCCAGAACCTCTATCCCGATGACCTCGACCAGGTGCGCGCCTTCGCCGATGGGGGCCTGGGGATGATGCTGACCGGCCCCTGGAACATCCTGCAGGTGCGCGACATGGCCGGCGAGGAGTTTCAGTTCGATTTCGCCCAGTTGCCCGTGCCTGACAGCCGTCCCGCTGCCGAGCCCGTCTACAGCTACGGCAACTACCGCAACTTCGGCATCTTCTCCAGTTGCCGCAACCAGGCCCTGGCGGCCGAGTTCGTGCGCTTCGCCACCTCCAACGAGAGCGACCTGGGCTTTTTGTATTCAGCCTTGCAGTTGCCGGTGCGCAACGACCTGGAGGAGGAGCCTCTCTTCGTGCTGGCCCTGCAACAGAGCCCGGCCGCCCTGCTCAAGTTTGCTGTTCAGGGCCGCTGGGAAGAGCCGGTAGGCAACGTGCCCCACTTTAACCGGGTCCTGCAAATTCTCTCCGACGAGCTGGTGTTGTGCGCGGTGGAGGGCAAGAAGACGCCCGAGCAGGCGGTGCACGACGCCGCTCGACGCGTCGATGCGGGGGACTGAGCTCCTCGCATAGACCCACCACAAGAGGTGGAGGCGGCCGGACTCCTCTCAGGGGCCTTACCGCCCGCTCTGGTCACGCGCCGCCCTGTTGGGCTCAGATCAGCTCACCGGCCCAGAGCTGGCGGACGAACTCGTCCAGGGGCAGGAGCTGGACCGGTCCGTGCCGGTCGGTCAGCTCGCGCGGACTCCTCTCCAGGCACACCACCATGCGCCGACCCACCGGAGCGTCGTCGCTCAAAGCGGATAGCCCCTTCAGGTCGGTCTCGTGGACCCGTCCGCTCTTGACCTCGATGGCCAGCCGGCGATCGTCGAGCAGAAAGTCCACCTTAAAGCCCGAGGCTCAGGAGCCTGCTGAGATTCATGCTCTAAGATTTCGATAATCAGGATATCCAGGCCTTCCACTCCGGATTGTCAGCAATCAAGGGTGCCCTGCCAGGGCCCGTTGCCAGTGGCTACTGCGGCCGGTTAAAGCGAGCTTGCAGCCCGTCGCCGTCGGCCAGAACTCCGAAGCGGGCATTGGCGGCCAGGTGCCGGCACACATGGAAGACTGACTCCACCCGGTCGCTGGCCTTCAGCCTGTCGGCCACCTGCTCGGCGGTGAGGGGCTCGGGTCCGAGCGCGGCCACGATCTCCTCTTGCAGCTTGAGTACGGCGGCGGCGGCCTTCTTGCCGGCCTCCACCCCGGGTTGATGGTAGGCGTTGATGTTCACCAGCAGGCCGTAGAAGCCCACCGCCCTCTCGTAAAGAGCGATCAGGGCCCCGAGGGTGCGGGCCGAGACGTCCGGCACGGTGATCAGGATCGACTCACGGCCGCCCTCGGTCAGGGCCTCGCGGGTGCCCTGCCACATGCCCGAGAGGTAGTCTCCGGTGGTGGCCCCCGGGGAGACCTCGATGGAGTCGCCCTGGCGGTCGTGCTCGACCACGAGGAAAGTGGCGAAGAAGTTGTTCAGCCCGTCGCGCAGCTGCTGCACGTAGGCGTGCTGGTCGGTGGAGCCCTTGTTGCCGTAGACGGCGATGCCCTGATGGACCACCTGGCCGGACAGATCGTCCTTCTTGCCCAGCGACTCCATGACCAGCTGCTGCAGATAGCGTGAGAAGAGGGCCAGCCGGTCCTTATAGGGCAGGATCACCATGTCTTTGAGACCCTTGCCGCCGGTGGCCGCATACCAGGCCAGGGCCAGCAGCCCGGCTGGATTCTGGTGGGAGGACTCGGCCCGGGTCAGTCGATCCATGGCCGCCGCCCCACCCAGCATACCCTGAATGTCCACCCCCTGCAGCGCGGCCGGCAACAGGCCCACGGCCGAGAGCTCGGAAGTGCGGCCGCCCACCCAGTCCCACATGGGGAAGCGCTCCAGCCAGCCTTCTTTCTCGGCCAGCTGGTCCAGCTTGCTGCCGGCACCGGTGACGGCCACCGCCTGTTTGGCGAAGTCCAGCCCGGCCTTCTTGCAGGCATTCTGTGCCTCGATCATGCCGTTGAAGGTCTCCGGGGTTCCGCCTGACTTGGAGATTACCAGGATCAGCGTGCTCTTGAGACGCTCCCCCAGCCTGGCCAGCACGCGGTCCATCCCGTCGGGATCGGTGTTGTCGAAAAAGTGCAGGGCCATCATGTCGTTTGGCCCGCCCAGGGCGTCGTGCACGAACATGGGACCCAGGGCTGAGCCTCCGATGCCGATGGAGAGGACGTCGGTGAAGTGTCTCTCGGCGTGGATCTTCCTGGCGAAGGCCAGGATGCGCTGCACGGTGCTCTCGATCTCCTGGCGGATGGCCGGCTCGGGCGCCAGCTCGGGGGCACGCAGCCAGTAGTGGCCCACCATGCGGTTCTCGTCCGGGTTGGCGATAGCCCCCCCTTCCAGGGCGCGCATGGCGGCGGTGGCTTTGTGCCAGGCCTCCTGCATGCCCTGCAGTTGCTCCTCACTCAGGCTGGTGCGGCTGACGTCCAGGGCCACGTCCAGGCCCGGGTCATAAAAGAAGAACTGGCAAAAACGCTCCCAACTGGTGCTGAGCAGAGTATTCATGCGGACCTCCGAGCGGAGTGGATGGCCCCGGCTTCGCTTGCGGCGCGGGATTGACCTTCACTCGCGCCCCTTTCGGGCGTGTCCCTGGACTGTCCTGAACAAGGCGCTCCTTTCGGGCGTGGCCGTGGGGAGGCTAGGTGGGGAGCGCCCCCTCGACCTCGGCCAGGCGGCTTTGCAGTGACTTCTTCTGGTCCGGCCGCTGGGCCAGCTCCAGGGCTTTGCGGTAGGCCTCGAGGGCCTGGGGCAGCTGGTTTCGTTTCTGGCGCAGGTCGCCCAGAGAGCTCCAGGCGGCGCAGTCGCGCGGGCTGCTGGAGACGGCCCGCTCGAGATAGCTCTGGGCATCCTCCAGATCGCCCCGGTAGGCCAGCAGGTTCCCCAGGCCGGCCAGCAGCTCGGAGTCGCTCGGGTTACGCCGCAGCTTCTGGCGAAAATCGCGCATCGCTTCCTCGAACAGGGGGTTGGCGTCGGCCTCGCGGCCCTGGCGGGCGAGCAGGTAGCCCAGGGTGGCCCGAACGGCCGGTCCCGCCTCTCCCGCCCGCAGCGCCCGTCGGTACTCGGCCTCGGCGTCGTCCAGCCGACCCAGGCGAACGTAGGCCTCGGCCAGCCGGCTGCGGGCCGCCGGGCGGGTCATCTCGCCGAGCAGACCCGAGTCAGCCCGGCCCACGGCTCGCTCGAGCCAGCTGACGCTGAGCGTGTCCTCGCCCTGCAGCTCGTAGAAACCGGCCCAGGCGAGCTGGACCAGGGGGTGCTCGGGGTTCTGCTCTTGCAGACGCTCGAGCAGGTCGTGGGCGGCTCCGATCTGGCCTGACGCCATCTCCAGCTCGAAGCGAGCCAGCATGAGAGAGAGGTAACGCGGGTTCTGGGAGATCTGCCGTCCGGTGCGCAGCTGTTGGGCGGCCTCTACCATCACTCGGGCCAGCGACTGCTCCAGGCTCTGGTGGGCCTCGGTGTAGCGGCCCGCCCGGGTCTGGATCTCGCCCAGGGTCTGCAGAAAAAGCCCCGCCCAGGGAGGGGCGTGCCCGATGGCATCAAGCAGGTAGCGCTCGGCCTCCTCGACCCCCCGGGTGCGCTCAAGCAGCCCGGCCACGGCCACCCGGCTATAGGCCGCCTCCAGAGAGCGAGGCTCGCTCAGGATGGAGGCCTCCAGGGCCTGCACGGCCTCGTCGAGCTTGCCCTGGCGAGTGTGCACCTGGGCTTTGGAGCGCAGAAGATGGGCCCTCAGACGAGCCTGGGAGCGGCGAGAAATCCCAAACTTGGTGCCGGCCCAGCGTGAATCGAGTCGCTCGAGAGCCAGCTTGTATTCCTCCACAGCTCGCTCCAGATCGCCGGTCAGCTCGTAGAAGATGGCACGCTGCTGGGCGTCCACAGGATGGGGCCGGCGGGGGACGCTTTCGAGCAAGGCCCGAGCCTCGTCGAGCTGGCCTTCCTGGCGCAACAGGTGGGCTTCCAGGCGGCGCAGGGCGATCAGGCGGGGGCGCTTGCTGGCCACGGTCCGGGTGAGCGCGAGCAAGCTCTTGCGCACGCGCTCGGGAGGCAGGGGAGAGACCAGCCGCACGTCCAGGGCGGCCCGGTTCCAGATGGTGGTGAACTCCAGGCGGCGAGGTACCCAGGTGAGCAGCTGATGGAACGCCTTCTCGGCCTCCTCCAGGTGGCCCGAGGCCAGGCTGCGCTCGAGTCGGGTCAGCCAGTGCAGGCTGACGAGGTGGAGCACGGTGAGGGTGACCAGCATGGTGGACAGGAAGATCAATAGAAAATGGTAAGCAAGCTCCACGAGCTATCGTTTCGACGCGCGTGGGACCGGCCCTGTGAATGCCAGGATCTGGCCGTGGACAGCCGGTTGACAATCGTGCTATAGTATCATTCGCCCGCGGAAGTAGCTCAGCGGTAGAGCATCGGCTTCCCAAGCCGAGGGTCGCGAGTTCGAATCTCGTCTTCCGCTCCACACATCCGGCGATGTGGCCGAGGGGTTAGGCAGCGGTCTGCAAAACCGCGCACCGCAGTTCGACTCTGCGCGTCGCCTCCAACATAATCGGGCGCGTAGCTCAGTTGGTTAGAGCACTACGTTGACATCGTAGGGGTCAGCGGTTCAAGTCCGTTCGCGCCCACCATCCGGGGCCTGCCATCGCGCAGGCCCTGGTCTTGTACGTCAGAGCGCATGGCCCGGTCGTCCTGTGCACCTCGCTTGAGGAAGCCCGAATTTCCCAGCAGTCCGTCGTCGGCTGGTCGGCCGGATCGACCCCTGATAGTGGCCTTCGGGGCGGTTGGTGCGGTCAACCGCCCCGGAGGCCAGGCCGGGTGGGTTTGAAGAAAATTCGAGGACTTTGATGCCCGGGCGGCGAACCGCAAGTCTATGCTTAGTCTGTTTTGCCTTTCCCCCCTGGCCGACGAGCTGGAGCGCTTCAACGAGTTCGGAGCCTCTACCCGTGTCGGGCAAGCCGACGGCTTGACGGTCTTCACGAATGAGTTCTGGACCGCGCGCCAGCGGGCCGCCTCCAGCCTCCACGAGATTTCCTACAGGGCCTGTTTCAAGCCCCAGTTGCCGCGTTTCTTCATCCAGCGCCTGACCCGTCCGGGCGATACTGTCTACGACCCCTTCATGGGCCGTGGCACCACGTTGCTGGAGGCGGCCTTGATGGGGCGCGCGCCGGTGGGCTGTGACGTCAACCCTCTCAGCGCTCTGCTGGTTCGCCCCCGGCTCAGGCCGCCCACCCTGGAGCAGGTGGCCGAGCGATTGAAGGCCATCCCGCTGACCGAATGCGAGGCTCCCGATGAGCTGCTGGTCTTCTATCACCCCGAGACGCTGGCCGAGATCGCTTCGCTGCGCGACTACTTTCTCAGGCGCGAGCAGGCCGGTCTGCTGGACAGAGTGGACGAGTGGATCCGCATGGTGGCGGTCAATCGGCTGACCGGTCACTCGCCGGGATTCTTCTCGGTCTACACCATGCCTCCCAATCAGGCCGTCTCGGTGCAGGCCCAGCGGCGCATCAACGAGCGGCGCGATCAGGTGCCCCCCCGTCGGGACGTCAGCTCGATTCTCTTGAAGAAGACGCGATCGCTGCTGGCTGACTGCACGGCCGAGGTCCGCCTGCAGCTGGGGAAGGCTTCTCCCCGGCTTCATACCGGTGAGTGTTTCCAGGTAAAGGCCATGGCTGCCGCCTCGGTGGACCTGGTGGTCACCTCGCCGCCCTTCCTGGACGTGGTCGACTACCAGGGTGACAACTGGCTGCGCTGCTGGTTCTGCGGCATCGACCCCGGCCAGGTCAAGGTGACGCTGTTGCGCCGTCTGGACGATTGGAAGACCGCCATGGCCAGGGTGTTCCGCGAGCTTTTCAGGGTCGTGCGCCGCGGCGGCCACGTGGCCTTCGAGGTGGGCGAGGTGCGGGGCGGAAGTCTGGCCCTGGAGAGCAGTGTGACCTCCTGCGGACTGGCGGCCGGCCTGGAGCCCGAGCTGGTCATGATCAACGCTCAAGAGTTTACCAAGACAGCCAACTGCTGGGGGGTGGCCAACGGCAGCAAGGGCACGAATACCAATCGGATCGTCTTGTTCCGGCGCCCCTGAGGGCGGTCAGGGCTCGCCTTCGTCACCGAGGAGGCGGTGGGAAAATCTCCCCGGATTTCCCCTGGTCGTCCCTGGCCCCCCCGCTCTAAGATTACAGCGGAGGATTGTGAACGATGCGTCTAAACATTCTCACGCTTTTGGTCCTGGGCAGCCTGAGCGTGTCAGGCTGTGGCGGGGGCGGCCCGGTTCGCCAGCAGAATTTCAAATCGCACTGGACATGCAAGCTCGATTCGCCCGGGTTCCCCAACTATGACCTCGAGGTCTGGGTGAAGGGCAACCGGTTCCGCATTCACGAGATGTATCAGGGAGCCTCTCTTGGAACCGCCCGGCAAGTGAAGCACGAGTTCGACCTGATCTACGACGGGAAGGTGCTGTGGACAGTGAACGGAGTGACCACGCCCCTGACCGGCAACGGCAGTCCGGAGAAGTGGGGCATTGGGAAGATGGAGCTTGACAATCACGATCTCGCCGCCATCCAGTTCTGGAAACCGGGCGGGGGCGAGTGGAAGCCGGACGGGACGGACACTGTGAACGGCGTGTCGTGCACGCGCCTGTTGCAGCGTTCCGCCGGGATGAACGCAGTCAATTGGGATCGCGTCTGCATCGATCCGAATCGAAAGATCATTCTCAAGCGTTCCCTGGGCGCGACATACAACGGGACGGGAAACGACCTCAGGTTGATCCGCCAGTACACCTGCGATCGGATGGAGCTGGCTCCGGTGCTCGAGGACAGTGACTTCAAGTTCGATCCCGGTTCGGAAAAAGTCACCGTGAAGGACCGCCGGCCTGCGCCTTACTGAGCTTGTCGAGCTCAAACGAACCTTGCCGTGCTGCCCCTTGGCCCGGGCGTTACCTCTAACCTCGTGGGCACGCGCTCGCGCATCTCGGGCAACTGCGACACGATGGCCACCAGCCGTCCCTCGGCGCTCAGCTCCTGAAGGGCCTGCAGGGCCAGATCGAGCGCTTCCGAGTCGAGAAAGCCAAAGCCCTCGTCCACCCACAGGCTCTCGAGTCCGCTGCGCTGGTTACGGGCGTGCACCGCGTCGGACAGGCCCAGGGCCAGGGCCAGCGAGGCCAGGAAGCACTCTCCTCCGGACAGCGTGGCCACCGAGCGGGTGCGTCCGGTGAAGTGGTCCAGGGCCACCAGGTCCAGGGGCGAGCTCTCTGCGCGCAGCAGCTGAAAGCGCCCTTTGCTGAGCTTACGCAGGCGCGGCTCGGTGGCCTCCAGTACCTGCTCGAGCAGGCGGCCGAGCACGAAGCTGTGATACGAGGTCTTGCGGTTGTTCTCGCCGGCGGCCACTCGGGCCAGCCGATCCAGCGCCTGGCAGCGGGGCTCGAGCTCGGCCAGCTCGATCTTCCATTCGGCCAGCTCCTGGTCGAGCTTCTCCAGGTGGTCGATCCGATCCAGCAGACGGGCCTCCTCGGTGAGGACCGACTCCAGTTTGCGGCGGCTGGTCAGGCGCTGCTCCACGTATCCGGTGGGATCCTCGAGCTGCATCTCGGCGGCCGTGGCCCGGGCTCGCTCGAGGCGGTCGCGGGCGGCCGCCAGCTCCTCGTCGTAGCGACGCAGGGCGGCGCTCTCTTTCTCCAGCCAGCCTGCCTCCGGCTCTTCAAAGGGAGCCACCCGCTCCAGGCCCAGCTTCTCGAGCCGGGCCTTCAACTCGCTCTGGGCCTCTTGCTGGCGGGTCAGGCAGCGCTGCAAGGCCTGCTCTGCAGCCTGCATTGCGGCCCGAGCCCCGGCCACCGCCTCGGCTGAGGCTCTGGCTGCCTTCTGGGCCCCTTCCAGGCCCCGGCGCCCCTCCTCCAGCTGGCCGTGCACCAGCTGCCAGGTGCGCTCCAGCTCCTCCACCGAGACCCCCAGCTCCTCCAGCTTGCGGCGGCGCTCCTCCAGCACCGCCCGGGCCTGCACCGCGCGCTGCTCGGCCTGGCGGCGCTGCTCTTCCACCTGCTGCTGGCGCGGCTCGAGCAGCGCCCCTTTGCTGCGCAGGCGCTCCAGGTCGGCGCGCAGCTTGAGAGATTCAGCCTGACTCTCCTTGACCGCGTCCAGCTGGCGCTGCAAAGCGACATACTCTTCTTCCATGCGGGGCAGGTCGTACTCGCCCAGCTCGATGGTGACCTGGTCGAGCCGGGCCTGCAACCGCTCCACCACCAGCTTCTTGTCGGAGTATTCCAGGCGGGCCTGACTCAGGAGCCGCTCGGCCTGGTCGAGCTGGTTGCCGAGCTGGGTGATGCGCTCGGCCTCGGGGTGCTCGCCCTCGAATTCGGCTGGCCGGGGATGCCTGGTCGAGCCGCACACCGGACAGGGCTTGCCCGCCTGGAGCTGAGTCGCCAGCGAGGCCACCTGGCTTTGTCCACGTCTTTCTCGCAGCTGGGCCAGCTCGTCCTTGAGCCGCGCGACGCGCTCTTCGAGCTTCTGCACCCGGTCGTCGCGAATCGCCTTGCGGGCCCGGGCCAGCTGGCGCTCGATCTCGTCGGCCTGGCGGGCCTGCTGATAGAGCCGGTAGGCTTCGCGCGTGCGCAGCGAGAGCAGCTCGCGCTCTTTGCCCGAAGGGTCGATCTCGCTCAGGCGCTTCTCTTTCTGGGCCAGGGCCAGAGTCAACTTCTGGCCGGTGCGTCGGCCGGCTTCGAGGGCTTCCACCAGGTTGTCGAGGATGCTCTGGGCGGCGCTCAGCTCGCGGTCGGCTCCTCGAACCTCCTCCAGCTGCTCGTGACCGGACTCGAGCGCGAGCAGGCGCCGTTCAGCCTGCTGGCGCTCGGAGGAGAGCTGGCGGGCGGTTTCCAGGTCGGTCTCGGCCTGCTGGCGCTCCTCCTCGGCCTGGTCCAGGGCTTCCTGGGCATCCTGCAGAGCGTGCTGCGCGGCCTCCGAGTCGGCCAGCCGCCGGGTGAGGTTGGCCCGCAGGCCGCTCAGATCGGCCAGGGCCCTGAGCTGCTCGAGCTTCTGACGACGCTCCTCCATCTCGCCTTCACGCTCGGTCAGCTTACGCAAGACCGCGTGGGCCCGATCCAGCTCCAGATAGCGCTCCTGGCTACCTTCCGCCTGGCGGGCCTGTTTCTCGGCTCGCTGCTCACCCTGCCGCAGGCTTTCCTGCTGCGACTGCAGGGCCTGAACCCGGGCCCGGGTCTCGTTGAGCTGGCTCTCCAGCGCCTCGGGCGACTCCAGGCTCTGGCTCTCGAGCGCTCGCTGACGGGTATCGCGCAGCTCGTCGAGCTGGCGCGAGCATTCCAGGGCCTGCCCCTTCAAGCGGTCCTGAAAACGCCGGAAGGGCAGGGTGTGAAACAGATTGGCCAGCACCAGCTCGCGCTCGGCCGGCTCGGCCTCGAGAAAGCGGCGAAACTGCCCCTGGGGCAGCATGGCCGCCTGGCAAAACTGCTCGGCGCCCAGCCCCATCAGCGAGACCACGGCTTCGTCCACGGCCGTCCAGCCCTCGGCCAACACCCGGGTCTGCTCGCCCTCGGTGGGCTTGGAGAGGATGGCTTGGTCCGGTTGCCCCTCCAGCCGGGGCCGGCGCATCACCCGGTAGAGCTCGCTCTGCACGCGGAAATCGAGCGTCACCTCGGTGGGCTGGGAGGGGTCGGCAAAGTGGCTGCGCATCTGGAACCCCTGTCGCTCGCCGCCCGAGGTGACCCCGTAGAGGGCGTAGCAGACACCGTCGAGCAGGGCCGTCTTGCCCGCCCCGACGGGTCCGCAGATGAGCACGAAGTTCTGGTTCTTGAGGGTACGAAAATCGATCAGTTGCTCGCCGGCATAGGGGCCGAAGGCTTTGAGCCGCAGCCGCTCGGGTCTCATGGGCCGCCTGCCTCGGGCGTGGCTGAAAGCTCGCCGAGCAGAACCAGATCGCTGAGTGATGGAGCCTGGCCGGTGACCTCGCGGTGGAACTCGGAGAAGAAGGCGGCATCCTCGGGGCGCTGCAGCTCCAGGGGGAGACTTGCTTTCATGCGCGGATGCTCGACGCTGAGAAGGTTGGGAAAGATGGCCCTCAGGCGGCCCCAGGCGTCAGCCACGGGAACTTCGTCGGTCAGGCGGATCTGCAGATAGTCGCCCTGGGGAATGTCAAACGAGGTGGCGATCAGGTCCTCGAGCTTTCCCTCGAGTCGGCGCAGCAGGCGTCGGGGGTTGATGGGCGCTGGCTCGACCCTCAGACGTCCGCGGACGTCCAGGGTGATCTTGTTGACCGAGCGGGTCTGGCCGGCCTCATCAAAGGAGTAGGGGAGAAGCGAGCCGGAGTACTGCACGTTCTTGCTCCCCACCGACTGGGGTTTGTGGAAATAGCCCAGGGCGGCCAGGTCGAAGCCCTCGAAGAGGGCCGGTTGCACCCAGGAGTGGGGGGGGATGGGGGGCTCGGAGGGGCTGGGCTGCCCGCCCATGCAGGGGGTGTGAGCCACCACCACCGAGCGCACTCCTTCGGGGTGGGCCGCTCGCACCTTTTGCACCAGCGCTCGAGTGGCCTCGCTGGGATGGATCAGGTCGGGGCGGTTGAGGAAGTTTCTCAGGGTGGGCAGGTCGGCACAGGGGACCGGGTAGATGCGCACGGGCCCGTGCTCGTCCATCAGCTCGACGGCCACCGAGCCGGTCAGGGTGGTGCGGGCGTGGACGCCTTGATTCTCGAGCAGGCGGGCCGCGAAGCTGAGGCGGTCGGGGCTGTCCTGGAAGCCGTCGATGAAGATGACCTTGACTTTAACTTCCCGCACCAGCATCGAGAGGATGTTGTCCAGCAGGCTGATGGCCTCGGGGGGCGGTACCACCCGATCATAGATGTCCCCCGAGATCAAGATGGCCGAGGGGCGGAAATCGGAAGCGATGTGGACCAGTTGCTCCAGGGCGTGGGCCTGATCGTCCACCAGGGAGGCCCCGCACAGGACCTTGCCCAGGTGCCAGTCAGCGGTGTGCAGTAGCCGCATGAATGCTTGAACTTCTTTAGAGGACCCCGGCCTTCCTGGCTACTCCCAGGACAAATTGGGCAACTCGAGATAATCGCCCTTGCTGAGCGGCTCGAGCGACTTCCACGAATCGGTCTTGCGCAGCTCTTCCTGGAATTTGTTGGGCCCCAGGACCTCCTCGATGGAGGTCAGGGTGGCGTAGCCCTCGGGCGCGCCCTCATCGACGCGACGGTCGATGGCCTCGCGAACTTCCTGACTCGAGTCGACCAGCCGACGCACCACGGCGGCGGCTTCCTTCTCGTAGTTGTAGATGCGCCTGATGACTTCGCGCACGATGCTCGAGCGCGCTTCGTTGATGCGGTGGGGCTTGTCGGGCGAGTCGATCTCGCGCAGCCGCTCTTCGGCTACTTTGAGCGTGCTGACTTCGACCGACTCGAGCTCCCAGGTCTTGAGGAAGTCGTTGACCAGCGCCCGCTTTTGCTTCTGCGACTCGGCGTCCTGAGGATCGAACCCGATCGAGCCAGAAAGCTCCCAGTTGTCCATCAGCCCGCGGCTTGACATGTTGGTGCTGCCCAGCACGGCCATCTTCTCGGTGATCAGCGCTTTGGCGTGCACCTTGCGGTCGTGGGTGGGGTCGGTGCGGGCGAGCAGAGCCCAGCGCACCGGAATGCCCGCATCCTCGAGAGCCAGGTAGCCAGCCTCGTTCGGGGTGCCGCCATCGGGATAGATGCCCGGGTCGAGCACGGCCCGCACGTCCAGGGTCTTGCCCTGGGCCTTCAGCTCCTCGTAGCGGGCCACGATGGCCCGAGCCACCACCCGGGTCATCACGAAGCTGGGCACGTAGATGAACTCCTCGGCGGTGGCGATGGTGCTCAGCATCACCGCCATGCGCTCGGTGGGGGCGTTGCCGATGGCCAGGGAGGACTTGCCCGCTTGCTTACCCTCGGGCAGGGTGATGTCGCCGGCTCGCTCGACGTTGGCCTCAGACTGGACGCGCTCCACGACCTCCTTGAGCTGGCGTGCCAGCAGACGCCCGCCTTCCCGTTTGAGGGCCAGAGTATTGGAGGGGGTGTCGCCCTTCTGGAGGAAGGCCTGCAGATCCAGGCCGTCCCTGGTCTTGTCGCCGTTCTTGTCCTCGAAGTCGACGATGAGGTCGAGCCGGGTGCCGGCCGCCTCGGCCAGGGTGTGGAGCGTGTCGGCGTTCCAGGGTAACAGGGGCTTGTCCACGCCACGATAGTCCGTGCCTGCCGCCGCGAGAAGGAGCGAGACGAGGCCCGAGGGGCCGATGTACATGTTGCCGGCCGAGATCAGGGCGGTCTTCTCGGAGTCGTAGATATCCTCGATTTTGGCGCCCTTGGACAGCTCGGTATCCTCGGCGAAGATCTCTACCAGGCGTCGCGCCCCGGGGCCCTGCAGCTTGACGGCCGCGTCCACGTTCTCTGACGAGGCCGAGTTCGCGTTCATGCCCCCCAGAATGACCTCTTCGCCGACCCGGAACAGCTTCTGGTGCATCAGGTTGGCGTCGTCGATCTCGCGCTCCACCGGAAATAAGGTCATGCCGATGTCGTGACCCTGGTCGGCGGCGTCCAGGATGCAGTAGGAGGTGTAGAGCTTCTTGGCCAGCTCGTTGACGAACATGTTGCCCGAGCGGTCCTCGGTGACCCGGCCGGGATCGAGGTTGACGCGCACCTTGCAGCCGGCCTTGGAGGCCTCCACCAGCTTGGTGAGCATGGTGCGGCTGGTCAACTCGTAGTATTGCACATCCACTTCTGGAGCAACCCCGCCGTTCTTGGCGGTGGAGGTGGCGGTTTCCAGCATCTTCATTTTGGCCGACCAGATTTGATCGCGGGTCAGCACCTGGGCCGAGTTGCCGTTGTAGACAATGGTGTCGTCTCCCTGGCGGATGCGCTCCATCTGGCTCAGGGTTTCCTTCATGTTCTTCTGCGAGATGGTCGCGAACGTGTAGAATCCCGCCGTAGTGGGAGAGAAGGCGGGCGACCCTTCAGCGATGCGGCCCAGCTCGAGGGTGCGGGCCTGCACCCGGTAGCGCTCGCGGGCCCCCTCCCACTGCTGCAGGAACTGGTGCACTTTGACCAGGCTCTGGTTGGCCTTCTTGTCGGTGTAGTCGCTCTCGCGGTAGGTAGTGTGCAGCTCTCTGTGCCAGCTCTGCACTCCCCGGACGAATTTGTCAAATTCCTGCAGCTCTACCTTGTCGGCCGTCTGGGTCTCGCGGATGTCCTTCATCAGGTTTTCCAGACGTTTGGGCGAAAGAGACTCGTCCAGTTTGATCTGCTTGGCCAGATCGGCTACGATCATCAGGCCCTCTTCGCTGATGATGTCGCGGCCAACTCGTACGCGGCCGGGCTCGAGCTCGGGGAATTCGGGAGCGGAGTCATCCACCTCGTCGCAGGCTTCGTCAGGCGGAGGAAGGTAGCGTCCCGGAGCCGTGCGCACGAAAGCCGCCTGAGGGTGCGAGAAGATCTCCATTGAGAACACGATACATCAGGGATACCCCTGAGCGTGGAAACGTTTTGTTAAAGCCTGGACGATCCCGGTAGCACGAAGCCTGGAGGAGCTTCAACGTTGAAGCCCTCGGGCAGTTGCACGCCCGGCAGGTCGGTGGGTCCGGGCATCATGCCCGGCACCATCGGCATGGGGGCGGAGGAGTCCAGGACGGGCACACCGGGGGTGGCCACCCGGAAGGCGGTGGTGCGCAGGCAGACTTCCTGACCCGGGACCCGGAAGCGGAATTCGGGAGGTGCCTGGCCCATCATGACCACGGCCTGGGGCGCCGTCAAAAGCTCGACCGGGCCGGCGCTCTTCACCTGGTAAGTCAGGTAGGCCACGCCCAGTCGGTGAGTGGTGACGTTCACAAAGACCTGGGCCTGGGTCAGGCCCGGCACGGGGACCGGCTGGGTGCCCCCGTTGGCCAGCTCGACGGTGGCAGCGCTGCGACTGCCCATGGAGGTGGAGCAGTCGAGCTCGAGCTGGAAGAGCACGTCCGAGAGGGCCGCCAGCGCCGGGGAGAGCAGCAGGAAGAGCAGCACCACAACGATCTTTCTCATCGCCATAAGAGTAGCCCGCCAGGGCGGCGGGCTCTGTTGCCAGGGGGTTAACTTCTGGCTGCTTGCACCAGGCGGTCGAACAGGCCCTGCTGCGAGGGCATGTCCTCAGGGTGGAACTGGACCCCGAGCTGAAAGCCTCCTCGGCGCCGCTCGATGGCTTCGGCGGTTCCGTCGGCAGCGGTGGCCACCACCTGAAAGGGAGCGGCCAGGCGGTCGATGGCCTGGTGATGGATGGAGTTGACTCCGGGGTGGGCTCCGAGCAGCTTGCGCAGCTCTGAATCGGGGGTCGTCTCCAGGTGATGGACCGCTTCGGCGCGCAGGGCCGGGTCGTCCAGGACGCGCTCGGGGGCGTGCTCGGGCAGGTCCTGGTGCAGGCTGCCTCCCGCAGCCACGTTCATGACCTGCAGGCCACGGCAGATGCCCAACAGGGGGAGGTGTTCACGCAAGGCTTTGCGGGCCCAGGCCAGCTGGAAGCGGTCGAGCTCGAGGTCGTGCTCGGCTGGTTGCAGGGGAGTCTGGCCATAGAAGCCGGGATGCAGGTCCCCACCGCCAGGAAGAATCAGGGCCTGGGGACGGGAGAGGGGCCGCTCGCCGGGCTCGAGCAGCTCGGCCTCGGCTCCGGCCCGCTGCAGGGCCTCCTGGATGAGGGGGATGGTGCGATGGGTGGGACCGTTCCCGGCCGTGGCGCGAACGGGGGTGAAATAATTCCGGGGGATCAGGATGGCGACTCGGATCAGCATACACACCTCTGGTTGTTGGATTGGGGCGCGAGATCTCTAGCTCAGCGACAACAACAGAGGCAACGACAACGGCACGAGGAGGCAGCGAAGGAAGGCGCATCCTGCTTGGACCGGGTCATAAGAGCATGATAATCGCCCCAGCTCCATCTGGCAAGCCCTGGATGTTACAAGTTCAGCCGTCCGTGCAGAGGCAATGGATCAGGGAGCAGCCTGACAGAGTTTTTCCGGCTGCGCGACGCCCAGCAGATTGTGGAGCTCTGGCCGCGGTCAACCAGAGGGCCTGCGGCTCGACCTCTGCCACGCCGTGATGGGCATCTTCTAGCCTTGAAGAGCAGGGAATGCTCGCAGGCTACAACTCGACTCGCTTGCTGAATCTCCTTGCAACCGATTCAGAGTTTGCCCGTTCGAGTCCTGAGGCCCCAACGCTTGCAAACAAAGCACTTCGGAAAATCGGTGGACTCGAAGGGCCCGGACGGATCACGACGAAACGAAGCTCGTGGCACTGCAGCCTGGCCAATTACTTGGAGATCGCTACCGCATTTCGCGCGTCCTGACCAGCGGCGCCATGGGTGCAGTGTATCAGGCAGAGGACGCCCGGATGCAGTCTTACTGCATCATCAAAGAAATGCTCGAGATGCAGCCGGGCTCGGGTGACGAGCAGGCCATCATGCGCCGCTTCGAGGAGGAGAAGGCTATTCTGGCGCGCCTCAGTCATCCCGGCCTTCCCCGCGTGCGTGATTTTGCGCTGGTCAACGGTCTATGCTACATCGTTTCGGATTTTGTCGAGGGCACCAGCCTCGAACAGCAGTTGACCGACTGTCTCAAGCAGACCGGTAGACCCGTTCCGGCACGAGAGCTGGTGCCTACCATCCTTTCGGTGCTGGAGATCCTCGATTACCTGCACTCGCTCACTCCCCCGGTGCTCCATCGCGACGTCAAGCCGGCCAACATATTGTGCGAGGCCCGCAGTGGCAGCGTCATGCTGGTGGACCTGGGCCTGTCTCATCCCCTGGATGCGCGACGCACTCCATCCGGGGCCAACACTCTGGGGTATTCGCCCCTGGAGCAGATTCAGGGCCGTCCCGAGCCGCGCTCGGATCTCTACGCCCTGGGTGCCACGATGAGCCAGATGCTCTCCGGGCAGCTCCCAGTGCCCCTGGGCATTCCCCCGCTGGCGACCCTCACCTCCCTGGTCGATCCGCCTCTGGCGGCTCTTGTCGACCGGGCCTGCGCTTTCAGCCTGGAGCATCGCTTCGGTAGCGCCCGCGAGATGCGACAGGCCCTGGCTGCCTGGCTGGCCCGGGCCACCGGAGAGCCTCTCCCGGCTGAAGAGGCCCAGTCGACTGATTCATCCTCGCGCCGGCCGCGCCTCGCCCCGGTCTTTCCCAGCAAGTCGGGAACCGTGCCGACCGGGCGGCCGCAGGCCGTGCCTCCAATGCCCAGCACCACTCCTATCGCTCGCCGCGAGTTCGGACGTCCCGCTGGCGAGGGGGGAGCGTTCGCGCCGGCTCAACCGCAGGCGCCACCGGCTCCTGTGGCACAGCCCGCTCCGGCCCCGCCCGCGGCCCAAGCTGCTCCCATGCCTGCGGCCCCGCCCGCGGCCCAGGCTGCTCCCATGCCTGCGGCCCCGCCCGCGGCCCAGGCTGCTCCCATGCCTGCGGCCCCGCCCGCGGCCCAGGCTGCTCCCATGCCTGCGGCCCCGCCGGCGGCCCAGGCTGCTCCCATGCCTGCGGCCCCGCCGGCGGCCCAGGCTGCTCCCATGCCCGCGGCCCAGGCTGCTCCCATGCCCGCGGCCCCGCCCGCGGCCCAGGCTGCTCCCATGCCTGCGGCCCCGCCCGCGGCCCAGGCTGCTCCCATGCCTGCGGCCCCGCCCGCGGCCCAGGTTGCTCCCATGCCTGCGGCCCCGCCGGCGGCCCAGGCTGCTCCCATGCCTGCGGCCCCGCCCGTGGCTCCGGCTGCTGCGATGGTACCCCCCCCGATTCAGCCCGCTCCGATACCGCCAGCTTCTCTTGCTCCGCCGGCCGCGACTCCACCGGCACTTGCAGCCCAGCTTCCCATGGCCCAGCCTCCCGGAGCCCCACCGGTGCCCTCGATGGGGGCGGTTTTCCCCCCTGCAATGGGCCCGATGAGTCCGGCTCCCGCCTGGCCGACCCCTCCCGATACCGAGTCGCCCGTGACGTCCCCCATCCCTCCCAAGAGCGAGGCCGTGCTCCCACCTCTGCGACCCGGCCCCCCGCCCGATACCGAGGGGTTGGATGAGTCTCTGGATGCGCCGATGCCTCCTCCGCTTCCGCCTCTCAATCTGCCGGATAGTGCCGCCAGGTTGGAGCCATCCGAGGTCACGCTGCCTTCCCCGGTCTCCCATCTGGCCACCACGCGTCCGGCTCCCCCGATTCCCAGTCTGCGGCCCGAGGCTCCCGAGCCAGCCCCCATGAAGCTGGCCCTGGAGCGCCCGGACACTGCCGGGTGGCCACCGGTGAGTGCACCCGAGCCAGAGCCCCACCTCGAGCCTCAGGCCGAGGTTAGCGAGCCCGAGGAATCTGCCCATGAGCCCTCTGGCGGGCCAGAGACCCCGCCACCGTTCGACCCTTCCCTCGAGCCCGAGGAGCCTTCTGTTCCGGCCGCAGAGAAGTCCGCGCCCAGGGAGAAGAAGGCGGGAAGCAGACTTCCCATTCCGGCCATCCTGGTGGCCGTGTTGCTCGTGGTGGTCGGCGGATTTTTTGCGGGTCGTCACTTCAACCAGGGTCCCCAGCCTGCGGTCAGCGAATCTCCCACGGCCTCGCCCTCCGTTGAGCCTTCCGAAGAGCCTTCTCCCACGCCGGCAGCCTCCGCCAGCCCCGAGCCGTTGGCTTCGGCCAGTCCAGAGGCCTCGCCCAGCCCATCGGCCAGTCCCGAGCCAGTCGCCTCGGTCAGTCCCTCGGCCAGTCCGGAGGCCTCACCCAGCCCATCGGCCAGCCCCGAGCCGGTGGCTTCGGCCAGTCCGGGCGCATCCCCCAGCCCATCTGCCAGTCCATCCGAGGTGGCCCTGCAGGACGCCGATGATGACCGGGAGACCGACCCGAAGGCTTCGCTGCCCCCTCCTCCCACCTCCCAGGCCACCGCCGATGGAGGGCTGAAGGTCGAGTCGACCGAGGCTGGCCTTTCCTTCGAGATCCCGGCCGGGTTCGAGGTGCGCCGCAACAACTGGGGCAATCACAGTGCCGAGCTTCACTTTCGCAAGGTGGAGCCCTGGGGAGAGATGCGCCTGCGCGTGAAGGTTCAGCTCGGACGCAGCGGCTCGCGCATGCTCAAGAGTTACGAGCAGGTGCTGCGGGGCGCCTGGAGCTCGGTGACCCCCAGAGGCCTGGATGAGTTCGCCCTGGTCGGGGTGGACGGCCGGGGGATGAGCTGGGTGGGTGCCCACCGCCGCGACGACGAGCACGTGGTCTTCGCCACCGTGACCTACAGCTGGGTGGGTACGGGCGCACCTACCACCGGGTTCGAAGAGGCAGCGGGAGCGATTCGCTCCAAGCTGGAGTTGCCCCGCTGACTCTGCGCACTCTGTATCGCCCTGTGGGCCTTAAGGAGTGGCGATTGATCGAAGCCTCCCAGCGACGCGCCTTCCCGCCCAGGCTCCCCCAACAGCCTGTCTTTAATCCGGTCACCAATGAGCAGTATGCCATTTTGATCGCGCGCGACTGGAACAGTTCCGACCCCAACTCGGAATATGTCGGGTTGGTGACGGCCTTCGACCTGCCCGAGGAGTTCCTTGAGCGCTACCCGGTGCCAACAGTCGGAGGAAGGGTCGCCCAGGAACTCTGGGTGCTGGCCGAGCTCAACGCCCAGATCGTGGGACCCATCCGCCTCCTGCACGTCTATTACGGTCAGGAATACCGCGGGCCCCGCGGTCTGGGCGGCTTCCCTTAGGCTCTGGCTCGAGTTCGCTCGGCCAGCTCTCGGGCCAGGGTCACATTGGCTCGGATCAGGTCACAGCCACCCTGCCAGAAGCTGGCCTGGCCGATGTCAATCTCGAGCTTTTCGAGCATGTGGGTGGGGGGCAGGCTGCCGCCGCTGGCGAGAAGCTCGAAGTACTTGTCCACGAAACTTGCTCCCTCGCGCTTGTAGCGGGCGTAGAGCGAGAGCACCAAAAGCTCGCCGAAGGCGTAGGCGTAGACGTAGAACGGCGTGCTGACGATGTGGGGAATGTAGAGCCAGGTCCAGCGATGATCCTCGCCCAGGGTAAGGGCTGACCCGAACATCTCCTGCATGGACTCTTGCCAGAGGCCATTGATGCTCTCCACGGTCAGCTGGCCCTGCTCGCGCCGGCGCTGGTGGAGCCGTTGCTCAAAGCGATACATGGAGACCTGACGGAAGACCGTGGCGAAGGTATCCTCGAGCTTCTCGCACAGCATGGCCAGGCGGGCCTCGTCCGACTTGAGGTCGCGCTGCAGACGCTCGAACACCAGCAGCTCGCCGAAGGTGCTGGCGGTCTCGGCCATCGGTAGAACCGGGTGGTAGTTGAGGAGGTTCTGCTTGCTGGCCAGGCGATCATGCACCCCGTGGCCCAGCTCGTGGGCCAGGGTCATCACGTCGCGGGGCTTGCCGGTGTAGTTGAGCAGCACGTAGGGATGGTGATCGGGGGTGACTCCGGCGCAGAAAGCCCCACCACGCTTTCCATCCTTGACGACAGCGTCGATCCAGCGCTTGGAGAAGAAGCTCTCGGCCAGCTCGGCCAGCCGGGGGGAGAAAGTTCCGAAGGCCTCCAGCACGATCTCCCGGGCCTTCTGGAAATCGAGCTCGTCCCGGTCCTTGGAGATAGGGGCGTAGCGGTCGAAGTGCTTGAGGTCGCTCAGACCCAGAAGCTCGCCCTTGAGCCGATAGTAGTCAGCCACCAGCTCGAAGTTCTGCACGCAGACGCCCACCATCGTGTCCACCATCTCCTGGGAGAGCTCGTTGTCCAGGTGCCGGTCGGCCTCGGGGCTCTCGAACCGACGCAGCTTGTCGATGACCCGCTTTTCGTGCAGCAGGGTGTTGTGGGTGAAATTCAGCACGTGAGCGTTCTTCTCGAGCCCCTCGGCCAGAGCCAGCGCGGCGGCCTGGCGGAGGCTGCGGTCGGGCTCATACAAAAGCGCCATCAGCTGGCTCTGGTTGAGATCCCTGACCTCCTCGCCGTGGCGCAGGGTGTATTTCATGCCCGAGGTGATCTCGGTGAAGAGACGGCGCCAGGCCCGGCCGCGATCATTGGCAGTCTCCTCGAGGATCTTCTCCTCGGGCTCGGACAGGTAGTGGGCCGCCAGTTTGCGCTGGTGGTCGAGGTAGTGGTGGTAGTCGGCCAGCACCGGATCGTCGAGCAGCCGGGCAAACTTTTCGGGGCTGATGCGCCCGATCTCCAGATCAAAGAAGATGAGGTGGGTGGAGATCTCGCTTCCCAGCTCGCGCACGCGCTGCACGAGAGCCTTGCGCGCATCGTCGGAGGTGTCGGTGGAAAAGAGCAGCTGGGCGAAGGCCTGTGGTTTGGACTCGTGGCGCAAGAGCGCCTCGTACTCGTCCAGGGCCTGCTTCAAGCGTTCCCCGGTCAGGCTCTCCGAGGCGATCTGGTCGCGATAGCGCTGCTCAAAGTCGCGCGCCTGCTTCAGGGACTCGCCCAGGTCTGCTTCGATTCGGGGGTCATCGACCCCCGCATAGAGATCGGACAGGTCCCAGGTGGGCAGTTCCATTTCGAATCAGGCTCCCGTTGATGGATTTCTCAGCCCTTTCCAGCCCGCTCGCGCAGTTCCTATCTCAAGGCACATAGCGGAAACTGGCTTTCCCGGTGGCGGCCGAGCTATTCCCCACGTAGACCAGCACCTCACCGGGATCGGCCACCCAGCCCCCCTTCGGGCCCCAGTAGAGCAGGTCTTTACGCGAGAGCGTGAAGTTGACGGTGCGCGTCTCCCCGGGAGCCAGCTCGACTCGCTCGATGCCGCGCAGCTCGCGCACCGGACGGGTGACCCCGGCCACCGGGTCCTGGATGTAGAGCTGCACCACCTCGGCCCCGGCCCGGTTGCCGACGTTCTTGACTTCGACGCTCACCGTCAGAGGGGAGCTCGCGTCCATGGTGGCGGCCGACAGGCGAGGGGCCGAGATGGCAAAACGCGTGTAGCTCAGGCCATAACCGAACACATATTGAGGCGAGTTGAGCACGTCCAGGTAGCGGGAGGCATACTTCTCATTCTTTTTGCCCGACCAGGGACGGCCGGTATTCTTGCTGTTGTAGTAGATGGGCACCTGGCCGAGGTTGCGTGGGAAGGTGATGGGCAGCTTGCCGCTGGGGTTGACGTCGCCGAACAGCACGTCAGCGATGCCGTTGCCGGCTTCGGTTCCGGCGAACCAGGTCTCCAGGATGGCCGGGCTCTTGTCGGCCACCCAGCCCAGGGCCAGCGGGCGACCGTTCATCAGCACCACCGTGTAGGGCTTGCCGGTGGCGTGAATGGCCTGGATCAGGGCCAGCTGCGAGCCGGGCAGGTCGATGGAGGTGCGCGAGGCGGCTTCGCCCGACATGTCGGCATCCTCGCCCACGGCCAGCAAGACCACGTCGGCTGCTTTGGCGGCGGCCACCGCCGTCTTGAAGTCGGTCACCACCCCGTGGACGGGGCAACCCTTCACGAAGGTGACCCGGGCGCCCGGGAGCCTGGCCTTGACGCCGGCCAGCAGGGTGGTCACGTCTTTCTTCTGGCCGTCGCCGTTCCAGGAGCCCATCATGTCTTGCTGCGAATCGCCCAGCGGGCCGATGATGGCGACCGACTTGACGTTCTTGGAGTAAGGGAGGAGGTTCTTGTCGTTCTTGAGCAGCACGCATGAGCGGGCCGCCGATACGCGGGCCAGCTGGCGGTGCTCCGGGATCAGGAAGTTGGCGGCTTGCGTCCCCTCGGGCACGTAGGGGTCCTCGAACAGGCCCAGCCGCTTCTTGAGGCGCAACACCCGGCGCACCGACTCGTCCAGGGTGGCCTGGCTCAGCTTGCCGTCCTTGATCAACCGGGCTCCGTTCTTGAGGTAGGTGCGGCTGACCATCTCGATGTCGACGCCCGCGTTCAGGGCCGCCTCGCAAGCCTCGGCGGGGGTCCCGGCGATGCCGTGCTTGATCAGCTCTTCCACCGAGGTGAAGTCGCTGACCACGACCCCGTCCCACTTCCACTCGCCCCGCAGGACATCGGTGAGGGTGAAGCGGTTGGCGCTGGCGGGGACGCCTCCGATCTCGTTGAACGAGCTCATGAAGGTGCCCACCTTGGCATCCACGGCCGCCTTGAAGGGCGGGAAGTAGACCTCGCGCAGGGTGCGCTCGGACATGTCGGCGGTATTGTAGTCGCGGCCGGCTTCGGCCGCCCCGTAGGCCACCCAGTGCTTGGCGCAGGCCACCACCTTGCCGCTTCGCTGAAATCCCTTTACCCGGGCCCGGGCCACCAGGGAGCCGTAGTAGGGATCTTCTCCGGCGCCCTCCACCACCCGGCCCCAACGAGGGTCGCGGGCGATGTCGACCATGGGGGCGAAGGTCCACTTCACCCCGTGGGCATAGGCCTCACGCGAGGCAGCCGCGGCCGTCTCCTCCATTCCCTTGAGGTCGAAGCTGGCGGCCTCGCCGAGCGGCACCGGGAAAATGGTGCGGTAGCCGTGGATCACGTCGAAGGCGAACAGGATCGGAATCTTGAGCCGGGTCTCGGTGACGGCCACCTTCTGGATGCGGTTCACGGTGGCTGCCCCCCGCACACCCAGCGTGCTGCCGACCTGGCTTGCCCGCACCATCTCCATGCCGTCCTTATCCGAGAAGCCCTGGTGGTCGCCGCCGATCTGCATCAGCTGGCCGAGCTTCTCCTCGGTGGTCATCTGCTGGAGCAGGGATTCGATGTCCACGGGCTGGGCCAGGGCCGAGGCGGTCAGCAGTCCGAGCAGAGTTGGCAGGGTGAGCTTCACGATTGTTTCTCCATGGCCAGGGTCTTGACGGATGTCGGCCCTGCATCTCTTTGCAGGGACGAGCTTACGGGACGCCGCCCTATCGTTTGACCGGCGCGGCTGCTACGGCGGGGCCAGGGGCCATGATGGCCTGGGCTGACTCCGCGATGAAGGCGTCGGTCAGGCGCATGGCCTCCTCATCGCTGAGCTGGCGCGGCGGGTGCTTCATGAAGAAGGCGCAAGGAGCCTCCAGCGGCCCCCCTACCCCGCGCTGGAGGGCCAGCTTGGCGCAGCGTAGCGCGTCGATCACCACCCCGGCGCTGTTGGGCGAGTCTTGCACCGAGAGACGCAGCTCCAGCTCCATGGGCACGTCCCCGAAGCCCTGGGCCTCGAGGCGGATGAAGGCCAGCTTGTTGTCCTTCTGCCAGGGCACGTAGTCGCTGGGTCCGATGTGGATGTCTCCCGCCTCGAGCGGCTTGTGCAGTTGGGACTGCACCGACTCTGTCTTGGAGCGCTTCTTGGACTTCAGACGACGCCGCTCGAGCATGTTGAGAAAATCGGTGTTGCCGCCGGTATTGAGCTGGTAGGTCCGCAACACCTTCACCCCGCGCGAGGTGAACAACCGGGCCAGCTGGCGGTGCAGGATGGTGGCCCCCACCTGGCTCTTGATGTCGTCGCCCACGATGGGCAGGCATGCCTTGCGAAATCGCTCCGCCCAGGTCGGATCGGAGGCGATAAAGACAGGTACACAGTTCACCAGGGCCACTCCCGCTTTGAGGCAGGCGCTGGCATAGTGCTCGACGGCGCGCTCGGAGCCGACCGGAAGATAGCACAAGAGCACCTCGGCCCGGCTCGTACGCAGCGTTTCGGCCACGTCCACCGGCTCGGTGCTTGCAGGTCGGAAGGCCTCCGCCTCGGGATAGTCCTGCATATGGGGCGCCACACCGTCCAGCAGCGGCCCCATGAAGACCCTTACCCCGCTGGCGGGAATCTGGGCCTGGAAGACCCGGGTGCAGTTCGGGGGGGCGAAGATGGCCTCCTCGAGCGGTCGCCCCACCTTGCGCTGATCCACGTCGAAAGCAGCCACGAACTCCACGTCGCTCACTCCCCATGGTCCCACCTGAGGATGCATCAGACCGGCGTAGGAGTCGCTCTCCTTGCCGCGGTAGTATTCCACTCCCTGAATCAGGGAGCTGGCACAGTTGCCCACTCCTGCGATGGCCACGCGGATTTTCGACATCGAACGGTGCTCCTTATGACTCCCTCGAGCACGTGCGAGGAAGCGTTGTGCCGGCAGTATAGCTGTTCGGCTCTTGAGAATCAATGCGTGAGAGCAAGAGTGCCTTGAAGGGCTCCCGGCAAAGTCTCCAGCACGGAACGCTCAACGCATGAGTTAACCTTTCGGATCTCCCCCCTGCTGCCGGGGTACGGTATCTTGCAAAGGTGCAGGTCAATGCGTCGATCGATACGGTCATGCCCGAATCGGGGCCCGGTTTTCGCACGTACAACCGCGAGCCGGGAGGGACCGACCAGTACGGGCTCGAGACCACGATCGACTTTTTCGTGGAATTAGGCGATGCGTGGGAAGAGCGTCATGAGGTCCCCTTTCAGGTGGGCGACATCAGTCGACGCGGAGGAGGGCCCTTCCCGCCTCACGCCACCCATCGCAACGGCAACGATGTGGACCTGCGTCCCTTCCGGCGCGACGGCGAGATGGCTCCCACCGACATCTTCGACCTGGCCTACGACCAGGATGCCACGCGCGAGCTCGTGGGGCTGATCAAGGAGCAGAATCCGCGCGCCATCGTGCTCTTCAATGATCCACAACTGATCCACGAAGGTCTGACGCGCTACTCGCGCGGCCACTACAACCACCTGCACGTGCATCTGCCCCTGGAGGGCTCTGATCCAGATGAATTCCTCATTTGCTCGTGCCAGCACGAGCGGCACTGAGCGCTCGGGGCTAATGTGCTCGCACTTTGGTCTGGCACATGAGCACAATCTGACGACGCGCCCGAACTGCGTTCCAGCGCGTTGTAAAGTGCAAGACCAAAGGCCTTGCACTTTAATGACCGCCGCGACGAGCCAGTAGAGCGAGCATAGCCTGGTTGCCGGAGGCCAGATCGAAGGCGCTGCGGCCCTGGTTGTCGACCAGCCCCACCGCGGCCCCCCGTTGCAGGAGCAGAGCCACGACCTCGGTGTGTCCCTCCAGCACCGCCTCCATGAGCGCGGTGCGACCAGGGTGGTCGTGGGCGTTGATGAAGGCCCCCCGGTCAAGCAACAGGGCCACGACGTCCCGGCGCCCCTCCTCGGCTGCCTCGATCAGGGCCGTCTCGCCCTGATCGTCGTGCAGGTTGGGTCGGGCGCCCCGCTCGAGCAGCCAGCGCACCACCTCGAGATGACCTTCCTCGGCCGCTTCCATCAGAGCTGTCTCGCCCTCTTCATCGCGACAGTCGACTCGCACGTGAATTCGGGACATGGTTGCCAGGTCGCCCGCTTCGGCGGCTTCCAGGAAGCGCTCGGCGGGATTGGCCAGGGTGGGGGCCACGAGAGCCAGGAGAATCAGCAGTTTGTTTCGCATAACTCGGGCCTTCGTGGCCCTGACTCCAGGACCTAGCGCATGGCGCCTTCAAATTGACCAACCTGATGGTCAACCGCTACACTGAGCTGGATGAAACAGGTCAATGTCTACGAGGCGAAGACGCATCTGTCCAGGCTGATCCAGGAAGCCCTGTCCGGTGAGATCGCGCGAGATGGGCAGAGCCTCCACTGCCATCACACCGGAAGCTTGCATGTCCGACGATTTTGACGAGTCGCTTCGCCGACCACCGCGACCCCTTTGACCGTTTGCTGGTAGCCTTTTGCCTGCAGGAGTCGATGGCGCTGGTCAGCTGTGATGACAGGTCCGACGCCTACGGGGTGAGCCGGATCTGGAGTTGGATAGAGACAGCGCGCCCCTGTGTGCCAGTTAACACAACGAGGCTGGATCGAAGGCTCAGCGGGCGGCATGATGGCCGCGATGAAGGTAGGAAGCGTCCTCCAACCCCTCGCTCCAGCGAGCGACAATGAGGCCAATCGACTGCTTGACCAGATGGCCGTTGCTCCGCTGGGGTATTTCGAGCGGCGCACACTGCTCAAAGCCGCCCGCCGGCTGGGGAGCGACCCTCTGCGGAGGCTGTGCGAGGCGGGGGTCAAAATCCGCATTCCCGACGACCCCGAAGCAATGCGGGCGGCCTACCATCCTTCCAGCAAGACGCTGAGCATCGCCCCGCGCCGCCTGGACGTGAGCACCGTGCTGCACGAGCTGGGCCACGCCCTGGATGACCTGGCCGCCCCGGACGAGGGGGAGAAACCCGTGCTGCGCTCCGAGCGCGACCCCAGATTGCAGCAGTTGCACCAGAGCTATTGCCGTCGGGTGGACGAGCTCTCCTGGTGGCAGAAGTTTTGCAGTCAAACCATGTGGAGCGATTACGCCCGCACCAGCCCCCAGGAGTATCTGGCCGAGGGCGTCATGGATTTCACCCGCAGCCCGCACCATAACCAGCGGTTGCTGCGGGCCGACCCCGAGCTACACGCCTACGTTCAAGGCTTGCTCGTGGACGTCAGTGCCTGATCGGTCCTTCCTTCCGAATTCGGACAGGTGATCAGTCCTTGAGCCAGGCCGAGCGGCGCACCAGGCCGTCGGGTCCGAGCTCGGCCGGATAGAGGTGCCCTCCGGCCGGACCCAGGCTGATGTCCTCGGGGCCGAGCTTGGAGAGCGCCACGCAGGCTTCCTCGATGCGCTCGCGGGTGATGTCCTGGCGGGAGAGCCAGCCAAGCCGACCGGCCGGATCGAAGGTCAGGGTCAGCCCACCTTTGATTTCGCCGGCCAGAGCGGCCGTATCCACTCGCTGGCGCGAGAGGAGCTCCCAGCGCTCGCGGCCCTGGCGGTCGCGGACGGTGCGGTAGTGCTGGTAGGCCGAGGCGTCGACCCCCAGCGCCTGCTGGTGGCGGCGCAGAAAACGCTCGGGATCGTTACTCTTTTGCAGGCGGGGCAACTCATCGTACTGGCGCCGCCAGGCCTGCACCTCCTCGGTGCTCAAGAGCTTGCGCTCGGAGAAGACCCGGCTCAGGGCTTCCTCGTGGGCTCCACCATAGAGCTGGCGGTCGGCCGTGAGCATGCAGCGGGCCACCTCCGGCAGCGTGGTGGAGGAGGGGCTGAGCATGGCCACGGCGTGGAGGAGCAGCCGCCCCAGCTCCTCCGCGGCGCCGGAGAGGTGCTGGCCTCCGGGCCCGGCCATGGCCACCAGGCAACGATAGAAGGCGCCGGTGAAAATCTGCCCGTAGGAGTGGTCCTGCCGGGTCAGCGAGTCGGGCGGCCCGTTCTCGGGCAGCTGCTCCATCGGCACGTAGAGAAAGTTGTTGTTGGCGTTGCGCAGGAAGAGGCGCTCGTCGGACGGGTCCCACGCTTTGCGCCAGGCCAGCCCGAACTCTTCGGCCACCCGATTGATGGGGTTGTCGCGCAGGAGATCGCCCCCAGTCTCGCTCAGAGCCCGGTCCACCAGGGCCGGCCGGGAGGCGGCGACCAGAATGGCCATGCAGTCCCCGAACGATTCGTGGAAGGCCCGCGAGTGACCGCCCCAATCGTAGAGGAACTCGGGTTTGAGCCCGTCAAGCAGGGCGTGGCCAGTCTCGTGGGCCACCACGTCGGCGCACTGGGAGACCTGAACCGTCTTGTCCAGGGGCCGCGAGTCGAAGCAGTAGAACTGGATCGACTCATCCTGGCGCACGTAGTAGGCGTTCATGCCGGTCCCCTGGTGCGGGCGCACACCCAGCGATCTCTCGGAGAAGGCCCACTCGATGCTCTGGTCGGCCAGCCGCTCGGCCAGTTCCAGCGTTGCCTGGGCGGTCACGAAGGAGGTGACCTGATCGAACTGGGGGGTAGGGGGCTGCTCGAGGTAGTTGCCGTTCGCGTCGGGCCGGGCACGCCGATAGAGGGGATCCTCAATCTCCAGGCGCGGGCCTTCCAGGCGGTCGCCCACCTTGTCGGCCTCCAGAGTCACGCTGGCCGGCTGGCTCTCCACCCGGCTGTCCTGCAGGTAGGCGGAAAGCTGCACGGTCTTCGGGAGTGCAGCCACTTGCATGGCTGGCATCATAGCCCTGCGGAGCTGGGCAGGGTTTGCCGGAATGTAAACCTGCCCGTTTCAGGGTTCTTTCAGGCCGGAGGTATTTTCTGGAGCCGTTATGTCACGCCCGATCAGCCAGCGGTGGCGCAGCGATGTCGCCAGCCTGTGTCTCGACGGAGGGATCGGCTTGCTGGAGAGCGGTGCCGAGACGTCCCGGGTGGAGGAGACCATCGCCTATCTGGCCTGCGCCTACGGAGTGCCGGTGGAGAGCATGGTGACCCCCACCGGGCTCACCGTCTCGGTGGGGGAGGAGGAAACGACCACCCGCATTGCCCGCGTCCACCGTCGCAGCATCGACCTGGGCAAAGTGACCCGCCTGAACGAGCTCTCGCGCGAGCTGGTGCTGCGCAGGGTCGAGCTGGAGCAAGCCCTGACCCGGGTGGAGGACATTCGCCACGCTCCCCCTGGCTTTGGCCGCTGGACGCAGCTCCTGGCCGCAGGCCTGGGGGGCCTGGGCTACACCGCGCTGGCGGGGGGAACCGGTGCCGAGCTGGTGGCCGGAGCTCTGGCGGGGCTTCTGGTGCGGGTGGTGAGCGAGCGTTTCTCCAGGGCCTTTCCACCTTTCGTGACCACCTCGCTGGCGGCTTTCGTGGCCACCTTGTGGGCCACTCTCAACGTGGCCCTGCTCGGCCTGGATAGCCAGAAGATCGTGCTGGGTGCCATCTTGCCATTGATGCCGGGCCTGGCCCTGGTCTCCTCGGTGCGCGACCTGATGGCCGGCGAGCTGGTCAGCGGGTTGGCGCGAGGGGCCGAGGCCATGCTGACGGCTTCGGCTATCGCGGTGGGCGTCTTGATGGGTCTGAGCCTGCAGAGGAGCTGGGGACTGTGAGCCTGTGGCTGGGAACCTTGCTGGGGGGGCTTTCAACGGCCATCCTGTTCAACGTGCCCCGCAGGCTGGTGCCACTGGCCCCGCTGGCTGGACTTGCGGGCCTGCTGGCTTTGCAGCTGGTGGAGGCGCACTACTCCCGGCCCGGGGCTCTGTTCGTGGCGGCCTTCGCGGTGGGTATGGCCTCCGAGCTCCTGGCCCGCTGGCAGGGAGTGCCCGCCCTGGTCTTCTCCGTCAACGGCATTCTGCCGCTGGTGCCAGGGGCGATAGCCTACCGGGGGATGGCGGCCACGGTGCGAGCCGACTATCTGCTGGCGGCCGAGCTGTTGACGCTGGCCCTGCTCTCGGCCGGGGCCATCGCCACCGGACTGTTGCTGGCCAGCGCCCTGTGGCGGTTGCGGCCGCGTCCGCAGCTAGACCGGGCAGCTTGCCCGGGAGGATAAGGGCAGTTCGATCGGGTCCAACTTGGCTGACTCCAGCCAGGACAGGGTCAGCCCGGGGGCTCACGGGGCCAGCAGACACAGCAGCTCTGGTGCGTGCGCAAGAAGCGACAGGATCCATTTGGCCACGGTCCAGATTCCGCGGGCCACCAGGGTGACGAGGTCCAGGCGGGTACTGGAGCCCACCGGGTCGGGCCCCAGGGCCAGAATCGCCAGAGGGGGCGTGAGCAGCAGGGCCAGGATCAAGCTACCCTGGAGCCAGGCGAGCAGGGCGGCGCATCCAAACAGGGCTCGGAGCAGAGTTTCCAGAGGTCGAAAGAGCAAAATTCTTGCCTCCCCGGGTTTGCTCTATTGTAAGCCGCCGGCCGGTCGCGCCGACCCCCAGCACCAGATCGGCGCTTGCCTGGCCAGCACCCTGGCGCAATTGGTCGGTCTGTCTCAGACCGGATGGTCTGTTTGGACCGAAGGGGACCGGGCCCCGGCCTTCGAAAGGGCGTGGCTATGTGGTTCCTGTTGCTTCTGCTGCTGCTTTTTGTGCCGGCTCGGGGTCAGTCTGAAAGCCCCGAAGTCCTGCGCGATGAAGGCCGCCACTCCTCGGGTCGCGTTCGACTTGGTGGCGAGGATGGCTTCGGGGTCGGCACAGCGACCTCCGACCCGACCGCCCTGGAGGGGCCGAGCCGGATCGAGACCGTCTTGTTCAACTCTCGGCGCTACACCTACGCGGACATCACCGTGCATTCTCTGAATGCCCTGGCGCCAGGTCAGAATCTCTTGATGGAGGTGCAGGGCGACCTCGGCTCTCTTGGGGCCGATTTCAGCTACAGCTTCCATGAGAATCTGACGCTCAACCTGTTCACTTCCTCGGTTCGCAGTCCGGCCTTCCAGCAGGGAGTGGCCCGCGTCTTCCTGGCCAATGGTGGGGAGCCTTACGTGCGCACGCTCGGCGGAGGACTGGAATACTCTGGTCTGCTGTCTGACGAGCTCAGCTTCGCCGCCGCCCTGAATTATCAGAGCCTCAACCTGGGCGATGACCTGTTTGGCCCGGTCGTGGTCCCTCCGGTCGACCAGCTGGGCAATCGACTGACGTTCTCGCCCGGAGGACGAGACGAGCTTTTGACCCTGAGCTTCGTCGGTCAGCTCAACCTGCTCGACCGATTGAGCAATCCCACCTCGGGGACCCGACTTCGGTTTCAACTCGAGCAGGCAGCTCCTGTTGGCGATAGCCAGATCGGCTCGACCACCCTGGCGGCCAACCTGGCCCAGCTCATTCCCGCTCCCGGACCGGGCCAGCGACCCAGCTATTTTCTCTTGAATCTGCAGGGGGGAGCCATCGCCGGGGACGTCGCGCCCTACCGGGCCTTCAACCTGGGTGGTCCCAACTCGGTGCGAGGCTACCAACTCGGCGGACTTTCTACGGGCTCGTCCTTCCTGCAGGCCACGCTCGAGTATCGAGGCTCCCTGACCACCTTCGAGGTCTTTGGCCACGAGCTTGATGTGAAGGGGGTGCTGTTCTTCGATTATGCCTCAGACCTGGGCACGGCAGGGCAGGTGCTGGGCGCTCCGGGAGTGGCCCGCCAAAAACCGGGCCAGGGTCTCGGCTATGGGGCCGGGCTCTACTTCTTCAGTGACGTGGGGCTGATCCGCCTGGAATCAGGTTGGAACGAGCACGGTCAGAATCAGCTCTTCATCACGCTGGGCGATCGCTTTTAGGCTGTCCACATCGCTCAGCGCCGCACGAGCCAGAAAGGGTCGTGGTGAATGCGTCGGGCATCGATCAGCACCAGGTCATCCTCCACCACCAGGTGGTGCAATCCGTCCCGATAGGGGCTGTCTTTGCGGGGCTCGAGCTTGAGCACTGGCACTTCGTGAAAAGTCTCGGGGGTCAACTCGAGCACTTCCTGCACAATGACCGCATCTCCATAGCTTCGGGAACAGTCCTGGGCGGGACGATAGAGCCGACCGTTCAGGCGGAAGGGCTTGCCGGCGGAGCGGGTGGAGCGAATGTCTTGTTTGAGGGGGTCCAGAGCGTGGCTCTGGAAGGGCCCGAGTGGGGAGGAGGCGTGGGCAGCATGGAGCCGGTAGGCTCCATGCTGGCTCGGGCCCGTGTAGAGGAGCCACCAGAGGCCCTGGTGCTCGAACATCACCGGGTCCACCACCTCCACGTTCTCCAGCAGCACCCGCTCGAGCTGGAGGCCATCGTGCAGGCGATACAGCTTGAGCCGCCGCTCGGCCAGACTCTCCGGCAGGCAATAGTCCTGGTCCTGCCAGGTGAAGAGGTAAGGAAACGAATGGTGCGCTCCCTCCAGGCGAGGAATACGCCTCCCGTGCTCGGTGCTCTCCACCAGTCGGGCGGGTTTGCCGTGACGATGCTCTTCCACCACGAGGTGCCAGGCGCCCTGGTGGCGGAAGGCAAAGGGGTCTGCCTCGTAGGTGAGCGGGCCGGGCTCGGGACGCCATTGCCAGTCGAGCCCGGGCAACTCGCTCAGGCTCTGCAGACGGTGCCGGGCCCAGCCCACCGCCCAGATGTCACAGGTGAAGGCATCGCGATAGAGTTTCTCGAGCCCTCTGCGAGCCTGGATGACAGCCGTACGCAGGCGCTGGGGCCAGCTCAGGGTGAGCTGGGGGAGCGGGCTCTCAAACTGCCCGGCCGCACGACGCAGCGTGCCCTGATAACTCCAGTCGGGGCGAAACCAGGCTTCGAATCCGTCCTCGCGCACCACCCGGATCGGCTGGCCTCGCCAATAGTCCTGGACGGTCAAGACCACTCCCATGCCGTCGCTACGGCCCGCGGAGGTCTCCTCCGCCACCACAAAGGGGTTCGCGGCTGGACCTCTAGGCTGACCGTCTCAATGGCTCCAAGTCCCGCATATGGCGGGCGAGCGTCTGGATGGTGGGACCGTAGCCCTTGTGATAGATGGCATATTCGAGCTCGTAGCCGAGCTTGCCGGCGCTCTCGAGTCGCTCGCTCGGGTCAGGGGCCAGGCAACGATCGAGAGTCGCGGCCAGCATCGGGGTCAGGCCCGGAGGACTGCTCAGGCGGGTGGTCAGAAGCCGGGTGAGAGTTTCGCTCAACCCCTCACCCTCCACCAGGAAAGGGTTCTTGCCCGTCAGCAGCTCGTAATAGACCACGCCCAGGCTGAAGAGATCGCTCCGGCCATCGGTCACCTGGCAACTGGCCTGCTCGGGCGCCATGTACTCCACCCGACCGTAGACCTGCTCGCCCTCTTGCGACTCGAGGTAGTGGGCTGCCTTGGCCACTCCGAAGTCGGCCAGCTTGACCTCACCTTCGCTCGAAATCAAGATGTTGTTAGGGGACACGTCGCGATGCACGAGTCCCAGGGGCTGGCCCTGCTCGTCGGCGCGCTCATGGGCATACTCAAGGGCCCGGGCCAGCCGGCTGACGATAAACGTGGCCAGCTCAACCGGCAAGGCCTTCCCTGAGTGCAGATCGAGGAATTGCCGAAGACTCATTCCCTCGATCAGCTCCATGGCGATGTAGGCGCCGAAGTCGGCCCGGCCCAATTGATAGATCTGCACGATGTTGGGATGGATCAGGTTGGCCACCAGGCGGGCCTCGCCCACGAACATCTGGGCGAACTCGCTCGATTCGCTCAGCCAGGGATGCAAGACCTTGAGGGCCACCCGCTTGGAGAAGCCGTCGGCCCCCAGTTGCAGGGCCTCGTAGACCTTGCCCATGCCTCCCGAGGCGAGCTCGCGGAGGACCCGGTAACGGGTTTCTTGAACAAAATCCTGAGGGGTCACGACTGACTTTGATTTCGATTCAAGCGCCTGGGGTCCTCCTTTTCCGGTTTCCTTCAGGCAGGCGGGCTAATCTGATGTCAGCATGCGCATCCTGGTCACCCATAGCTCCTGCACCGGCCACGGACACCGGATGGCCGCCGAGGCCCTGGTCAACGCCCTGCGCGAGCACCCGGGAGTGGAGGCCGAGTCGTTCGACATGTTGAGCGTCTGCCCACCCGAGGTACGCGAAACCCAGAAGAAGAACGTGCAGGCATTCGAGAGTCGCGAGAAGCTGGCCCGCTGGAGCTACGAGCTGGCCCTGGCCGGCAACCCGGTCATCGGCACCGTACAGTGGGCCATCAATCACTACAAAGCCTGGATGGTTCCGCAAGCGCTTCAGTACATTAAGGATTACCAGCCCGACCTGATCGTCAGCACCCACGAGCAGGCCAGCGGCGTGGTGGATGTCTGGAAGGACAGCGGCCAGCTGACCGCCCCGCTGGTGAACGTACACACCGACCACCTGGCCGATATGCGCTGGGTGCAGCCCCAGGTTCAGCACTACTTCGTCGCCAACGAGATGATGCGCGAGGATCTCGGTCGTCTGGGCGTCGAGCCCGACAAAGTGAGCGTCACCGGCATTCCCATTCGTCCGGAGTTTGGCCAGCCCGCTCCGGCAGATCTGGACCAGAAGCTCGGCCTCGACCCGGCCCTGCCGACCGTTCTCATCATGGGCGGCGGGCTTGGCCAGCAGCCCTTCCATCGCCAGGTCGAGGCGCTCGAGCGCCAGCGGTATCCGATGCAGATCATTTGCGTTTGCGGCACCAACCAGGCTGCCTACGACGAGCTGAAGGCCCGCCAGGGTGGAAATCACCCGCTGCACGTTTTGGGCTCGGTCAAGAACATGCCCGAGCTCTTGAAGGCGGCCGACGTGGTGGTCAGCAAGGCAGGCGGGTTGACCACCTCGGAGATCCTGGCTGCCGGCAAGCCGATGATCCTCTACAATCCTCGCCTGGGGCTGTCGGTGCACCAGTCCAATCGGCTTGAATCCATCGGGGTGGCTAGCATCGCTCGCAGCGGCGATGAGATGGCCGGCCAGGTCGTGGGTTATCTGAGCGACGAGAGGCGAAAAAATCAGGTAGCCGAGGCCATGCTTGGGGCCAGCAAGCCTGACTCCAGCCGCGTTATCGCGGCCGAGCTGGTCAAGATGGTCAGCCGACAGGCGGGGTAGCCGCCAGGACCCAGGCAATCTCCCGGCTCGAAACGAACTTACCGGCGCCAGTGATTTGCTCTCTTGCCGAGGACTGAAGCGCTTTGAAGCGCTCAGATCCTGCTCAGCAGGTCGTACTTGCGCGTGAAGGGCGCGACCGCGGTCAGTCCGGTGTGGAACCCTTCCACCGCGACCGTCGCGACCCGGGTGCGCCAGGGACGAACCGAGTGGATCAGCCCACCCCAGCTCTCCATGCCGGTATCCTTGCTATACTGACCGGGGAAGAAGATCGGGTCGGGCATCTGGATGGAGAGCCCGCTTGCCGTTCCAAGGGAAGCCTCACTGCGATTCACCACCACCGCCTCTTGCAAGAGCACCTGGCAGCGGGCGGCCAGTTGGGCTACCTCGGCATCGGGACAGCCCTGCTGCAGCTTCTCCAGGAGGCTTCCCAGGTCTCCGTAACCCGGGAAGCTGACGAAGCGCTTGAGCCCCAGCCAGAGGTTCTCCAGCGTTCCTCGCCAGCCCGGGGCAACGGACTCTTTTTCGCGAGGAAAGTGGCGCGTCTGAGAGGCAGCTTGCTGAAAGTGCTCGCCGATGAGCGAAAATTTCTCCTGCACTTTAGCCGCCAGCTCCTCCACCGATGCGGTCAGGGCGGGCAGCTTCTCCAGGTCCACCAGCGAGAGGGTGGGCACCACCTCGTTGCCGCCGTGGCGCTTCACCAGCATCTCGCCGAAAGTCCTGGGGTCCCTGTCGATCTCCCCCAATCGGGGCAGGATGTAGGTCCAGGGCAGGCCGGCTTCCCACAGGCTATCCTGGCTCACCACCGCGTAGCGGGCGTGCTGGCCCAGGTCCTTGAGGGCTTCCAGGTTGGCCATTTCGCAGGCTTCCATGATGACCAGGTCCACCTTCTTGCCCGTCTGGGCGTGGGTCAGCTCCAGGGCCTTGCTCACGTCGGACATCTTCATGCCGGCCAGGCGCTTGTAGCCGAGGCCGTGGCCCTCGAGCAGCACGGCCGTGTGCTCGGAAGGGTAACGCCTCATCGAGCGCACCCACAGGTTGCTGAGCTCTTCGGGAGTGGGCGCATCGGTGCTGGTGCTGCGCTCGACGGTGTGGGTCTGGTACCAGGGATGCCTGAAAATCTTCTGAAGCGGCAGGAACAGCCCGGCCGGCCGCACAGAATCAGACCGGATGGCACGCTATGCTCGCAAGGGGCGTGATGGGGCGCTCTATATCGGCTATCGAGAGGAAGACGGCGGCATCCTGATTCCCGACGAGCGCATGAAGGGGCCGGCCGGCAGTACGCGCACCGGGGATATTGTGGGCCACGAGTTTCGCTCTGACATTCTTGGGGATGACCGCATCGTCATGGTCTACCGCCCTCCCGGCTATTCGCCCATGAATCCGTGGCGCTATCCGGTGCTCTACCTCAACGACGGACAGAACATGTTCGACGCTGCCACCTCGGCCTTCGGGGTCGAATGGCAGGTGGACGAGACCCTCGAGCACTTGATCGCCGAGCGGGCCATTCAGCCGATTCTGGCGGTGGCGGTGTACAATTCCCCGGAGCGATTCGACGAGTACACTCCCGCGAAAGATCCCCAGCACGGGGGAGGCGGGGCCGACCGCTACGGGATGTTCCTGGCCCATGAGCTGCAGCCGTTCATTAACCGCGAGTATCGCACCAATACTGAGCAGACAGCCCTGATGGGCTCAAGTCTGGGGGGCCTGTGCTCTCTTTATTTGGGCTGGCAGTATCCGCGCTGCTTCAATCTGGTGGCTGCTCTGTCGCCTTCGCTCTGGTGGGCGGGTCGGGAGTTGACCAGGGCCATTGCCGAGTCTCCTCGCACCAGCCATGACGGGCCGGAGAAGATCTGGCTCGACATGGGCACGAAGGAAGACAAGGACGACGATCTGATCGCCGACATTCGCGCTTTGCGCAAGGTGCTGGTGAGCAAAGGATACGTCGTGGGAGAGAACCTGTTCTATCGCGAGGTCCAGGGGGCCTACCACACGGAATCTTCCTGGGCCAGGCGGGTGGGGGACGTCTTGCAGGCATTGTTCCCGCCCGGTCGAGGTTTCTTCACAGCCGACTGAGATTGACCGGGTGGTCGAGGCAGGAGTTTGGGCATGATGGCGAATCATACGGCTGGATTTTTTTTCAAGGAGCTCTGATGCGTTTACGAACCAGCCTCTATTTGCTCGCTTTGCTCTTCCTGTTTGGCTGTTCCGGCGGGGGGACGAGTTCCGCCGGCGGTGGCATGCCTGCCCCGCCGCCAGGCCCTCAGCTCGTGAGCATGAAACTTGACGTCGAGGTGCCCGACCAGGCCCAACGGGCGATTCAGGGCCGCTCGGCTATTTTTGAGGTGGTGGTCGAGGTCGTCGACCGAAACACCCTCGACCCGGGCACCCTCAGTGGCCGCAAAATCCTCTCGCGCGGCGCTGCGTCCGTGGGCGACACCGATCAGACGGTCAGGATTCTCCTGGATGTGATTCCGGGGATCTGGGACGTTTACATCTTTGGCCTGGACTCCGACGGGAGAGTGGCAGGCCTCGCGACCATCGAGCAGCTCGCGATTTTTGCTGGGACAGTCTTCGAGCAGAAGATCAATCTTCAACCGGTGAGCCAGGGAGTTTTCGTGACTCCCAGCAGTACGGCCGTTCCGGTCGGGGGGACGGCACAGTTCACAGCCATCGTCGTCCTGCCTCTCGGGACCAATACCAGCGTCACCTGGAGCTCTGATAATCCCGCCGTGGCCAGGGTCGACGCCAACGGGTTGGCGACCGGTCTGGCCCCCGGACAGGCTTTGATCCGGGCGACTTCCACCGTGGACAACAGTCTCCAGGGAACCGGGGTTTTGAATGTGACCCCGCCCAATGTCACTGTGCAATCGGTCAATCTCGCTTTAACCCCTGCCTCCCCGGTGCGGCTTGGCCAGCCGGGTCTCCAGTTCAACGCAAATGCCATTTTCAGCGATGGCAGCAGCCAGCCCATTACACCCGATCAGTTCGTCAGCAGCGACCCGACAGTGCTGTCGGTGAATTCGGTTGGAGGAGCCCAGGCTCTCAACGTGGGCTCGAGTGACGTAACGGCGGACTTCATGGGCGTGACGAGCGCACCGGTTCCCGTGGACGTTGAGGCCAGCCGGGTTGTCGTCGTCGAGTCGGAGCCTGGGCCCGACGAGATTTTCTCCTACCTTCTCGATGAGGGGACGGGCAGTCTTGTTCAGGTGGACGTTGAGACCATCCCGAATGGAGTCGGGGCTGGACTGGGCGCAGACCTTGACAGCGATGCAGTCTTCGTCAGCCAGATCAACGACACGCTGGCCGTCTACCTGGTGAGCGCACTGGGCATCTTGAGCCAGTCACAGATCATCGGCTTGGCCGGCACTCCCACGCTTGTTCCTGCTACGGGCGCGGGAGGCTTTCTCTACCTGGCCGACAACAATCCGACTCCTCCCGATCTTCGCACCTATGCCTTTGACGGCGCTCTCTACAACCTGGTCGGCCTCTCCAATCCGGCCGGTGTTGCCGAGGTCCAGGTGATGGCCGCCAAGAACGGGATTCCAGCTCTCTACCTGGCAGATTTCCTGGCCAGTGTCTTGAACGGCCTGGTGCTGACCGGATCCACCCCTGATGCGGTTGGTACTCAGGTAGGTGGCTCCCCTCTGCCTCTCCTCACTCAGCCCCGTCGCCTCGAGATTCACCCCAGCAACAACTTCCTGGTGGTCGGTCGTACCGGTAATGTCGATGTCTTCCCCATCGATGCCGCCGGCAACATCACCGGGCCCGCCATCAGCAGCCGGGTAACGGCCGGGACGGGTTTGACCGCCCTGGCCATCCATCCGAGCGGGAACTTCGTGGCCACCTGCACCCTGCAGGCCGGAGGAGTGATCGAGATCTTCCCGATCAACGCCTCGGGCATCCTGTCACCGCCCGTGGCCACCGTCTCCTCCAGCTCTCAGATCTGGGGCCTGGGTTTCAACGCACCCGGCAACTTCTTGATCTATCCAGAGCTGACCAACAATCAGATAGTGGTCCAGCGGTTCGATCCGAATACCGGCGCCTTGACCCCTGCCACCATCAGCGTCGCGATCAACCGGCCCTTCGAGATGGTCGTCTTCCCCTGACACTCGACGGTCGACCGGCAAAGAGGCGCGGATGCTTCGGCTCCGCGCCTCTTTCTGTTGAGGGCGAACAAACTTTTGAAAGGGATTCAATAGTGAGCTGACGTAATTGAACAGCGTTCTATGCTCTCCACATCCGCCAGTGCTGAGTTCCGTCTGGCTGCCGCGGCCGATCTGCCGGCCGAGCTGGCTCGACTGCCTGAGGGTGCTACGGCCCTGCTTGCGCCCGGTCGCTACAGGCTCGGGGAGCTGACGCTCAGGCGCAGCCTGCGGGTCGTGGGGGCCGGGCTCGAGCGCACCGTGCTGGAGGGCTCGCTGCGCCTCGAGCAGGGGCAGTTCGCCCTGCTCGACCTCACTCTGGGCAGTCTCCAGGCGCTCGACTGTCAGCTCGAGCTCGAGCGCTGTCGGCTTCCAAGCATCGCTTTCGAAGGCGAGACCAGCGCCCGGGTGCGCTTTTGCCTGTGCGAGGGTGAGGAGGTGGGCATCCGGGTGGGCGGCAACGCTCGGGCCGAGCTGGAGGGCAATCGCTGCTGTCAATGCGCCCTCTACGGCATTCTCTTCCAGGATGAGAGCAGCGGGCGGGCGGTTCAGAACGACTGCTCGGGCAATCAGGTGGGTATCGGCGTGGTGGGCCAGGCCGTGCCCGAGTTGCTGGGCAATCACTGCAGCCAGAATGAGTCGGCCGGGATCGCCTACCATCAGGAGGGCGGTGGTCTTGCTCGCAACAACGACTGCGAGGATAACGGCCATCACGGCATCTGCCTGGGCGGTCAGGCGGCGCCCCGGTTGCAGGGGAACTCGTGCTGTCACAACGGCTTCTGCGGCATCGACTATAGCGGTCAGGCCTCCGGCAGCGCCGAGAGCAATACCTGTTACGGCAACCAGGCCTATGGCATCCAGGTGGGGGAGTCTTCAGAACCGCGTTTGCTGGCCAACACCTGCTCGGAGAACGCTCAGGCCGGTCTGGCTTACTTTGGCCGCGGCCAGGGCTCGGCCAGCCGGAACCAGTGCGCTCGCAATCAGTTGCATGGCATCCAGGTGGGCGAGGAGGCTGCTCCCTCTCTGAGGGGTAACATCTGCAGTCACAACCTGCTCTCCGGGCTGGCCTACTATGGCAAGAGCGGCGGCCAGGCCGCTCACAACGAGCTGCACGACAACCAGTACCACGGCCTGCAGGTGTGCGAGCAGGCTCGCCCCGTGCTTTGCGACAACGTGTGCCGGACCAACGTCATGTCGGGGATCGCTTGTTTTGGCGAATCGCAGCCTGTGCTGGTGCGCAATCACTGCCTGCAGAATCAGCTGCACGGTCTCTACGTGGGCGAGAAGGCCGTTCCGGTGGCCCACGCCAACCTGGCCCACGAGAACCAGGGCAACGGCTTGCTGTTCACCGAGGAGGCAGCCGGTCTGGCCACTCACAACCAGGCCGATGCCAACGGTCGCCACGGACTCTACCTTGGCCATCGGGCCACTCCCTTCGCGCGTGAGAACCAGTGCCGGCGCAACTTGCTGTCGGACGTTGTCACTCTGGGCGAGGTCGAGCCCGTGGTCAGCGTGGCACCCGTGCGACGCCACCGGCTCACCCTCGAGAGCGAGGGCGGCGCCTTCGAGCTGGGCCTTCCCTTCGAGCTCAAGCCCACCGAGCGGGCCGTGCTCGAGCACCTGGCCCGCTATGGCCGCATGAGCGAGGCGGCCCTGGGCAAAGCGGTGGGCACTCGGCGCATCGGGGGGCTCTTGGAGAGCCTGGTGGAGCGCCTGAATCGGGCTGGATTTCTGGCTCTGGGCCGTGAGGGGGATGGCCCGGAGGGCAATGTCTATGAGCTGAGGAGAGATCGACTGTGAATCAAGCACCCCAAGTCCTCGATCGGGCCGTCGCCCTGGGAATCGTCAACGCCCTGCGCTCGGGAACCGTTCCCCCTGAAGGGCTCGAGCACTTCGCCGTGGGGCTGGACGCCCCGATGAAGGCCCTGTCCGAGCAGCGGGCCTACGTCAAGCAGGGCAAGAGCGCCTACAAGTTCATCCGGGGGAGCTACGGCTCGGGCAAGACCTTCTTGACGAGTCTGGCCGGCGCCCAGGCTCTGCAGGATGGCTTTCTGACCAGCAAAGTGGTCATTTCGGTCGCGGATACGCCCTTGTATCGGCTGAGCGAAGTCTATCGACGTCTGTGCCAGAACCTGACCCTGCCCGGTCGCCGGGGTGGAGCCCTGCAAAGTCTGCTCGATCGCTGGCTCTACAGCCTGGAAGAGCAGGTCATCGAGGTGGACGGCGTGGATGAGAACGCTCCCGAGTTCGAGGCCGCCGTGGGCCAGAAAGTGGAGCAGCACCTGGTGGCCGTCGGCCAGCGAGCAGGCCGCCTGGCGGCCTGCCTGAAGGCTTACCACGAGGCCAAATTTCGTCAGGATTTCGAGGAGGCCCGGGGCATTCTGGACTGGATGGCGGGGGAGGCCAAAGTGGGCGCGGCCATCAAGCGGGTGGCCGGGGTCACGGGGCAGATTGACAACACCGACGCCCTGGTCTTCTTGCGCGGCTGGCTCGAGCTGGTCCGGGCCGCCGGCCATGCCGGCATCCTGGTCATTCTGGACGAGGTGGAGACGGTGCTGCGACTACGCCGTCCGGAGCGGCTCAAGAGCCTGGAGGTGCTGCGCCAGCTGGTGGACGCCCAGGATCACCAGGAGTTTCCTGGTCTGCACCTGCTCATAACCGGCACGCCTGACTTCTTTGACAGTCCGCAGGGGGTGCTCGAGCTCGAGCCCCTGCACGAGCGCATCAAGGTTCTCAAAGCCCACGATCAGCCCGAGAACCTGCGCCAGCCCCAGATTCCGCTGCGGCCCTTCGATCCTGGTCGGCTCTTGCTGGCGGCCCAGCGCATTCGCGAGCTGTACCCGGCCGATCACCCCGAGCGCTTGAAATCCAGGGTGACCGATGACGTCTTCGAGGCCATGGTCGAGCGGGTCACGCGAGGCTTTGGTGGACGGGTCGAGGTCGTGCCGCGTCTGTTCTTGCGCGAGGTCGTCAACCTGCTCGACCTGGTGGACCAGCACGAGAGCTATGCCCCCATACGCGACTATAGCTTCGACGAGAGCGCTTTCAAGTCGTTGACCCTGGCGCCCGAGGAGGCGGAAGCCCTCAGCGGTGCCGTGCGCGAAGTGGTGCTGTGACCTCGGCGCCCCCCAGCGCTTTCTTCCAGCTCTCCGAGCGGATGCGTCACGGCCTGGTCCACCGACTGGGCTGGCGTTCCTTGCGTCCGGTGCAAGAGGTCAGCTTTCCGCCCATCCTGGCGGGCGAGAACGTGCTGGTGCTGGCCCCCACCGCCGGAGGCAAGACCGAGGCCGCCGTTCTGCCTGTGCTGGATCGGCTCCAAACCGGACTGGGCGCCCTGTTTCTCTCTCCTCTGCGAGCCCTGCTCAACAACCAGGAGCCGCGCCTCAAAGAGCTTGCGTCTCTGGTCGGACTCGAGGTCTTCAAATGGCACGGGGACGTGTCAGCCCATCTCAAGAAACGGGTCCAGGCCCAGCTCTTGATGATCACGCCCGAGTCGCTGGAGGTCATCTTGACCTCGGGCCGGGGCGAGATGTTGCGCGATCTGTCCTGCGTCATCGTGGACGAGATCCATGCCTTCGCCGGGGACGACCGGGGAGATCATCTGCTGTGCCTGCTCGAGCGACTGCGCGCTTACACTCCCCACGACTTTCAGCGCATCGGACTGTCGGCCACGGTGGGCAATCCCGAAACGCTGTGTGAGTGGCTGCAGGGCTCGAGCCAGCGCTCGCGTCGGGTCGTGTCGCCCGCCCGCGAGCCCGGCCGCCGCCTGATCGAGATCCACCCTCATGAGGAGCTCCAGGACCCGATTCGTACGGCGGCCCGCCTGGCTCGGGGCAAGAAGTCTCTCTTCTTCGCCGAGTCGCGGGGCAAGGTGGAGCGGGTTCGCAGCCAGCTCCAGGAGCTCGGGGTGCAGGCCCTGGTGCACCACTCCTCTTTGTCGCGCGAGGTGCGCGAGGCCACCGAGCAGGCCTTTCGCTCGAGCAGCAACTGCGCCATCGTGTGTACCCGCACCCTGGAGCTAGGACTGGACGTAGGCGATCTCGACCTGGTGCTGCAGCTCGATGCTCCCACCACGGTCTCGGGTTTTCTGCAGCGATTGGGGCGCACCGGGCGACGCGACGGCGTCCGCGGTCACATGGCCTTCTGCACCGACGACCGTTGGAGCTTTCTCAGAGCCGTCTCCCTGATCTCCCTGGCTGCCCGGGGGGCGGTCGAGCCTGTGCGCCCCTCGCGCTTTTCGCCCCACCTGTTCGTTCATCAAGTGCTCACCCGGGTGCTCGAGCAGCGCGGTCTCTCGCGCCCAGCCCTGCTGGCCACCGAAGGTTACTGTTTTTCCGACCTGACCGGGCTTCAGCGCGAGCGCATTCTCGACCACCTGCTCGAGATGGATATCCTGGCTCGGGCAGATGGGCGCCTGGTGGTAGGTCGCCAGGGGGAGAAAGAGTTCGGACGGGGCTACTTCCGTGAGCTTTACTCGGTTTTCGAGGCTTCCCGCGAATTGGCCGTTGAGACTCCCGATGGCAAACGCATCGGGACGGTGGAATGCTGGTTTGCTCAGGTGAGCGGCGACAAGCCGTTCTGCTTCCTGCTGGCGGGTCGCGCCTGGCGGGCGGTTGGCTGCCTCTGGGAGCGCTCCGTGCTTCTCGTCGAGCCGGCCGGCCAGGGGGCCATCCCTTCCTGGAGCGGAGACCTGCTGCTGCTTCATCGGGACCTGTGCCGCGAGATGCGAGCTCATCTCCTGGCCGAGGAGCCGGTATCGTTCTTGTCCGACACCGCCCTGGAGATTCTCGAGCGGCTGCGCTCCGAGTGGCGCCCACGCCTCTCGCATGCTCCGGTGATCCTGGAACGTCGCGACGAGAGAGCGAACCTCTACACCTTTGCCGGGGGGCGCGTCAACAACGTGGTCGCAAGGCTCTACGGCCTGAGGACGGGGCTCGAGGCGCGGGCCGACAACCTGCGGGTGCGCCTGGAGATGCCTACGGATGAAGTCTGGTCTCGGCCCATGGAGCGGGTGTTGGAGGAGCTGGCCACACCCCTCTCGGGCGAGACCCTGCAGGCCCTCGTGAGAAGCATCCCCCGGGCGCGAGCCTCGAAGTTCCAGCCCTTCTTGCCGCCCGACCTGGAGGCCGCTTTCGTAGCCGGCCGATTGTTGGACCTGGAGGGAGCCATGTGCCTGGCGGCCGATGATTTGGGGGTGGTGACCTTCGATGTCTGAGCCGAAAAAATTTGCTCTGAGTGCTGATGAGATCCGACCTCTGGTTTCGGGGCGGGGCGCTTGTTTTGCCAGCGACCGCATCACCGTGGATGGGAGTCGGGTCGGCTACTGCTACCGGGAAGAGCCCGACAACGAGGTCGACAGTGGCTGGAGATTTTTGGCCGGGGATGAAACGGATGCCTATATGGAGGACGTTTCCAAACACGGTGTTTACGACGTGAACACGATTGTCAACTATGACCCTGACATCATTGCCCTGCTCGACTCTCCCATCGGCTCGGAGTTTGCGCGGGATCGCGCCAGCGGGGAGTTCCGGACCCTTCCCGGCTAAGGAGCCGATCTTTAAAGGAGACGACCGAGCAGGGCGGGCTCGTCAGAAGGCTTGTGGAAGATCGAGTCGACCTCCAGTACGCCGTAGGTGTCGAAAGCCTTCACGTCGTTGGGCCGCCGCGCGCTGTAGAGGATACCCTCGATGTCTTGCTGCTCGAATTCGTCGAGCAGGCGCTCGGCCCGGTCGGTCGTGCAGAAGTTGGGATCGCACCCCTCGAGAATGGTCTCCAACAGTTGCTTGCGATAGTCGCTGGGAGGTCGCTGGCTCAACAGCTCGAGAAAATTCAAGCCGTTAATGCGCTCTTGAAGGTCGGCCAGGTCGAGGTCGAAGTCCGAGACGATGGCTCTCAGGCGGGAGAGCTTACCGTCTTCGTGGGCTGCCAGCAGCGTCTGGAGTGCTTCGCACGGGCTATCCACGACCCGGCAGCGCAGCTTCTTGGAGCGCAGGCGTAAGACCGCGCGCTCGATCAGCTCAGGCTCATTCTCTATCCACAGTACCCAGGCCATGAGTCCCCGGATATCTCCACCTGTCCCGGATCTCCTGCTTCAGACGTTGTGCTCGCTGCGGGCCGCTCGTCTCTGGTAGTCGATCTCGGTGAGGATCTCCTCGAACTGGGGGAAAAAAAACTGCTCGATCCGGGCGAAGGAGGTTCCGTCACTGACCGTGGCCACCATGAAGCTGCCCTTGATCCTCTGGGGCTTGAGCAAAGTGACGTTGCGCCAGCGGATCGCCAGCTCTTGCTTTCCGTTTTCGTAGAGCAGGCAGTCGGGCCGGAGGGTGAAGCGCTTGCCGCGGTAAGCATTGAAGGCTAGCACGGGCAGCAGCAGCAAGAGCAGGGACATTCCAATAGGCACATAGCCGGCGACGAGGCGTAGACCGGGCTCATTCAATTCCTTCGGGATCCCAACGCTCAGCTGGTAAACCCCGGCGGCGATCCCGAGCAGACTCACGATCACGGCACCGATGGCGATGGGCCAGAAGCGCTTCATGTTGGCCTGATAGACTTTGAATTGAGGTTCCTGCTTCTTTGGAGGCACCTTTTCTCATTCGGGGCAAGGCCGATTCTTCCCTACCCTCCAAACCAAGCTACGAACAGGATTCGTATCGCCAAACGAGAAAATTCCTCCAGAGAAGACAGGAGGCCACAGGATGCAGGTTCGCTCCCGACGCGGGTTTACGTTGATCGAGCTCATGATCGTGCTGATGATCATGCTCATCTTGATGACCTTGCTGGCGCCGACCATGATTAAAGCCCGCTACCGGGCCCAGTTGACCGCCTGCATGGATACCGTCAAGCACCTCGCTACCGCTCTGGAGCAGTACTCGGTAGACAACAAGGTCTACCCCTTGGCCCTCAATCCCGCCTTCACCACGGCCTATCTCAATCGTCCCAAAGTGGTCTGTCCCAGCTCGCAACAAGACTACACCTACCAGGTCGACAACGTGGAGCACAGCTTCACCATCTACTGTGGAACTGGCAAGCACGACGTGGCCCTGCCGGGTGTGGTCCTCAATGGTTTTCCCCAGTTCTCGCATCACCTCGGCTCGGTCACGGTCAAGTAGCTCGAGGAGAACTGTTCACCCCGTTTTTACAAAAGGCAGAGCCGGCTCGTTTATGCTCCCGCCAGACAGCAGGCAGGAGGAACTCGTGCAAACCGCAGCCCTGGCATTTCGGCCCGCTCTGGCGCTCACGGTCGCAGGCACGCAGACGTGGGAGAATGGCGTCGTGCATAGCGATGGCTCGGCCGACGTGTATGAGCTTCCCAGCCAGACTCCAGGCGTGCCCCAGCGCATCGAGGTGCGACCGGTTCTGTGGGGCCTGCTGGGCAAGGAGGTGACGGCCACCGACTGTCAGGGCAAGCCGCTGCAGGCCACGCGTGACTCGAGCGGGCTGGTGACGCGCGATCCACGTTCGGGCCTCGAGACCGTGCTCGACCCGAAGGCCCGAACGATCACCGTTTCCACTCCGGTGGTGCGCGAGAAGCTCGAGGACAAGAACAACTTCCAGCGCGACAGCTATCATCGGGAGGCCCGTCAGGAGGTCGATGGCCAGGGCAACTGCCGCTATGTGAGCAATCTTCACGGGGAGAGCGAGGCTGTCATGATCTCCATGGTGCGTGAGATGCCCCCCAACCAGCGCTGCGTGACCCGCGACAGCAAGAGTTGGGAGGAGACCACGCTGGCCCCGGGGCGCGCGCCGGAGACTCGGCGGCTGAGCTCGGAGCAGCACACCCGACCTTGCCAGGACGCAACCCTCTCCAGCTCGCTCTCACTCGATGGCAAGCTCGTCGTGGTGGGCGACGACGGGATCACCCGAAGCTACGAGATGTTCTTGAAAGTCTGAAGCCATGGCCGTGCTCACTTTGATCGCGACCTGCTTGGGAATTCTTCTGTCTATCTTGAATCTGATCGTCTTTTTGCGCGAGAAAGACCGCAGCTACCTCAAGCTGGCCCTTTCGGTGCTCTTCCTGGGTGGAGCGCTGGTGACCTGTTTGACCCTGCCAGGCTTTGCTCCCGACCTGGCCCGGCGCCTGGCCAGGCAACTGCCAGACCACCCTCTGGTGCGCATCTGGCTTTCCCAGGCTGGCTCGAGCGAGCACGCTTCCAGCGATTCGCCTCTTCGCGGCTCGTTCACGCCCGAGTTGCAACATAATCTGCTCGGAGGCATCTCGGGACTCAAGCTCAAATTTCAGTTTGTCTCCTTGCATTCGGTTCGGGCCCGGGTGCTGGGTTACCGCCTGCGGATTGAGCCCGAGCAGGGTCAGGGCGAGGAAAGCTACGAGCGTTTGCTGTCCGAGCCCCTGATGATCGAGCCTCGCGACACGGGTCTGGCTGAAGTCGAAGTCGACCGAGAGATCCTGGAGGCCTATTTCCGACGGATGGATGCGGCCAGTCCCGGTAAAATCTCCATTACCTGGCAGGGGACCGACGAGCAAGGGAAGAGCTTCGATTTTACTGCCGAAGGCGGCACAACCTGACCGAGGGCTCAGACGTTGAGTTGCTCCATGTAGACCATTCGCTTGCGCTGCTCGCGAACCAGGCCCCAGATCGTCTCCTTCATCTTCTCCGGGTGGGGAATTCCCCGCATGGCCAGGTCGGGCTCGGTCTTGTCGGTGCTGATGAGATGCAGGTCGCCCACTTTGAAGAGCCGGTTCCAAAAGGTCTGGTTGAAGTTGATGTCCTCGACCCTGACCAGCTTGAGGTCTTCAGAGCTGCGGCCAAAGACGCCTGAGGTGACCGTCAGGCGCTCGCTGGTCAGTCGATAGTGTCGATTGGCCCTGCGATACCAGGCGACCCCGAGAAAGATCAAGATCGGGATCACCAGCAGAAATCCGAGGAACCACCAGAGATTCAAGATTGAGCTGGCGGCGCAGGTTCCCTCCCAGATGAGCCGCTCGGGCTCTTCGGTGGCAGCCGCAGCGTGAGCTTGCACGGACTTGCCGCAATGATTGCAGAATTGGGAGCCCTCAGGATTGTCCTTGAGACAGGCGGGGCAGTTCAAGCTAACTTCCCACGCTGCGCCACTGGTCGATCCAGTTCTGCAGCCCATCGATCACGGCCGGATTGGCGTTCAGGAGGGCTCGATAGAGATCCTGGCCAGACTGAAGCATGGGCTCGAGGTTGGGGTAGCTTTTGCAAGCCTCCTCGAGCACTCCGAGCGAGTAGTAAAGCTCTTCCGCCAGCGGCTCGGCGTGGGTCCGGCTGGGCTGGCGCCGAAGCCGGTCGAGCTTCTGCTCCACCCCGTCGAGCCGTTCCAGAAACTGCTGGCGCAGGTTCTTCGGCTCGACCGCGCCGGAGACCGTGGTGCGGCCGGGTACGTGCCCGACGGCAGCCGCCTGGGTCCCAAAAGTCCAGACGGACTCGAAGGCCGGGTCGATTTCTCCCGTCACGCGAGTCATACTGTCGTCCTGAATCAGCCGCCGGACCTCGGGCGTTTCCTTGTTGATGGAGTCGAGCTTGTCTTTATGCTTGTCGCGGATCTTGGCGGCCTGCTCACCCTCGATTTTCGCTCGATCGCTTCCGGGGGGCTTCTGGCGAGTAAACTGGGCCTTGGCGCCCTCGGCGATTTTCTTGGCTCCGCCCTGGCTCTTGGCCGTCAGGCGATTGGACGTATTCACCCCGGTCTTGGCGGTCAGGCCTCGATCTCTGCGCACTTCAAGGGGCTTGGGCGCCGGGGGAGCCGGAGCGGGCTCGACCCGGGGCTTTTCGTCCAGCGGTGGGAGCGGCGGCAGTTTGGTCGTTTCCGCGGCGGGTCGCGCGGGCAGGTTCGCAGGGGTGAGTGGGGTGACTTGCGGCTGGGAAGCATCTCTCAGAACGTGCAGGTGAGCCACGTTCTGCAAATCGAGCAGCACCAGGGCGGTGGCCAGGCTGAGGACACCGCTCTGAACCGAGATCTCACTGAGCTCCTGGGTGAGCCCTGTCTGGTCGGATGGCGCGGCCAGCTGCCGCTGCTCTTCCAGTCGAGCCAGCCGCAGGCTGGCCCAACCGGCGGCCAGAGCGGGGTTTTTGCTGGGGAAGGGAGCGATCTTGGCAGTGCGGACCGCGGTTTCGTGGGGGAGTTTGAGCTGTAAGGACAGGGCACCCTGGCCTGTCTTGCGGCCTGCTGCCGAGACCGGTCGCTGGGCCAGGAGGTCGCTCAAATGAGCCGGAACAAGAGACTCGGGCACAAGACCAAGCCCCTGGTCCTGGAGCTCGAGCTCGAAGGCGACCGGTTGGCGAAGACTGCCGATCAGACGCTCGACCGCGTCCTTGACTTGATCGGCATTGACCTGGAAGGCGTGACCGCGGCACTGCTCGGAGAGTCGACTCAGAACGACCTGGTTCTCGCCCGAAAGGCTGAATGCATAGAGTCGCCCGGGGAGAGGACGGGCTTGAGCGGCTTTGATGATCTCACCGCCATTTGGCAGGGTCGACCCGGTGATGAGCACGAGCCAGAATGTCCGGCCGGTGCCCGGCACCGCTCGAAGTTGCTCGAGAACCTTGGGCAGATCGGCCGTCCCGGCTGGAGCCAGGGTCTTCAGCCACTCGAGCGCGGCCGGGCGCTCGGATGGTCCCGTCAGGCGCCCCCCGGATGGCCCGGCAAGTTGCTCGTTGTAAGCCCAGATTGCGAATCGATCGCGCTCACCCAGCATTCCCAGGGCCTGGGTCAGGGCCTGGCGAGCCCCCTCGAGGTTGGCCCCGGCCATCGCCTGAGAGCGGTCGAGCAGGAACACCACGTCGACCCCGGCAGGGCTCGGGACCGTGTTCTTGGGGGGCAGGATCCCGACGTGGAAATGCTGCTCGCCGGCGAAGAGTTGAACCCTGGGCTGCTCGGCTCCCAGCCGAAATCGGAGGGTAAAATCGCGGGGTTTCAGCTCCGTCGGGCGAGCCAGCTCGATGCGCAGGTCTCCCCTCTGGCTCGATTGGGTGGCGGTGGGCTGGCTGGCCGCGAGCCGGGCCGGTGGCACGCCAGCCGTTTCGAGCACGGTTACCATCTGGAAATTGCCCGGCAATTTCCCAGCGTGGTCCAGCAAAGGAAAATGGAACACCAGGTCGCCCCCGGATTGCGGCTGGAGGGCCTCGACATAGGTAAGATTGATGGCCACCTCGGAAGCGGGGGGTACAGCTCCCAAGTTGATCTCAAGGCTGTCGACCGATTGCTCGGTGAGGGTGGCTGGTTGGCCCTTTGCCAGAACGGCCTGATAGGCTTGCATGGCCCGTGAGCGGTCCTGCAGCCGCCCTTCGAGGACTTTGCCGGCAACCTGGGCCCGAAAGCGACTCAGCCTGGCACCGGGGGGAAAGGCGAGCCTGTAGGTGGACGGAGTTGCTCCGGGACCGGTAGTATAGCGTGCCGTGCTCTCCACCCAGGCCAGTGTTCCGGAGATCCAGACCCGAACGGAAGCGTCCAGAAGTTCCCCGCCCGAGAGCGTGCCGGGGCCAAGACCCCGCGAAATCGAGGGGCACTCGGCATCGCCAAGTAGGTCCAGGGCCCGGGCAGCTGCCTCCATCAGTTCCTTTCCCTCAGTTTTGTAGTCCCTGGTTCGCTCCCGGGGGCATCCGCCCCTACTGCGCCCGGGGTCAAGTCCCGGGTGAGCAGGGAGCGCACTTCGAGTTGAATGGGCCGAGTCTGACCGGTGGTGTAGTCATAAGCTACCTGGACGGTGCGCCCCAACGCTGCCACCTGTCCATCTCCGCGCAGGGCACGGTACTCGAGGTCAAAGCTCCTGGTTCCCAGTTTGGAGCAACGCACCCCTACCACAAGGGTCTCCGGGAAGGAGATGCTGTTGCGATAGTCGCACTCGACTCGGGCCAGGATGAAGTCCAGAGCGGCCACTGACCGAATTCCGGTCAACTGCATCCAGTAAGCCGTGCGCGCGATTTCGAAGTAGGTGAGAAAACTGGCATGGTTCACGTGGCCGAGCGCGTCCAGGTCGCGAAAGCGAACCTCAACCGGATGCTGAAAGCCAAACTCCCCGTCCATACTGGCTCGCCCATTCGCCCAGCAGGGGAAGGCACCCTGCCCTCACCGATAGACCAGGTAGAGGCTGGTGGCGACGAATCCGGCGGTGAGGACAACCGGGAGCAGCAGACGTACGATTGCATTGCTGATCCAGCGGTCCAGAATTCCAGTCACCGAAAAGAAGAGATAGACGCTGGCCCCGAGATTGAAGGTGGCAAACCAGACGAACTGGTGGGCGTAACTCATCACGGCCAGCTCGGGGTGGAGGAAGAGGCGGCTTGACAGGGCTGGCCCGGTCAGGATGACGGACAAGATGATCAGCGGCAAAGTCATCCCCAGTAAGTAAATCATCCCAAATTCGCTTTGCTGACGGTTGGGCAAACGCTGGTAGAGCTTGGTGGTGATGAGCGGGGCCAGCACGGCCAGCAGGAAGTAGAACAGAGCCGTGGTCTCGACCATGGGCAAGACGTCCACCTCCAGGGCGGAGATGCCCGATCCTTGAAGCGAGATGGGCTGTTGGCCCAGGGAGGACTCCTGAAAAGCCGCGCTGGTATAGCTCAGAAGATAATGCTTGATGCGCCCCAACGAGTAGTAAAAGCGGAACAGGATATAGGCGGTACCGATCAAGCTGGGGGCAAGCAGCAGGAGAATGGCTCGGGCAGGCGTCAGGTTGGGGATCTTTGAGCTGGGCAGTAGCATGGTGAGCGGAATCTTTCTCACCTCATGCGGAGTCTGGATGATCAGATATTCGGGCTCGTCACTCAGGGCTGCCGGATCGATCCAGTAGTCGATCCTGGCATAACTGCCTTGAAACACAGTCGGCTTCACGGTCACCTTGGGGTGGGTCGCGCGGATCTGACCGGTGACCGGGCTGTCGTCAGGCAAGATGACCTCCACCCGGCCCCTGTAGGAGTATCGGCCCTCCTGGCTGCGATCGGGACCGACATAGGTAATCTGGTGGTGTAACCTGGGCGCCGGGGGCGGGTCAGGCGGCTTCTCCTCGACCACCTCTTCCTTCTTCTTGATCGGACCGGTGTGCTCACGTTGGAGCATGCTCACGATCAGCCGGGTCAATTCCTCGGCTTCCTGGGAAGCCGAATCGCCAGGAGGCACCCGTGAGTTGGCACCGGAAACGGGCGGCGGGGAGACAGCTCCCGACTTTCGACCCTCTCGCAAGCGCAGCGTGAAACCGGTGCGAAGGAGACGGTCCCGCCAACGTACGACCATCTCCATCTGCCCGAACTTCGAGCCGGTTTCGAAGCGATGGTCACAGTCTTGGAGAAAACGCCGGGATGCCAACACCCAATCGTGCAAGACCGGGAGAAAAATCTTGAGCTGTTGCTCGCACACCTCAACCGGGGGCGTTTCCTGGGTGGAGGAAAACCAGACGGTGAGCTGGTCCTTCCCTTCCATCGGCTCGCCCGCGCCCAGCAGGCGGGTAAAGGTGCGGGGGCCCCAGCCCGGCTCCACGAAGACCTCAACCAGCACGCGAGCCAGGGGGTCCTCGGTCATATCGCCCAGGGCATTCAGAGAAAGCACGATCAGCTCGACTCGCTCGGATGTGCTGCGGGCCTCGCGCCAGAGGGTGAGCACTTCCGGAGGAGGGGATGCCAGGCTGCGCCATGCGGCTGGCAGGACGCCAGCAAAATACCGGGTCAGCAGGCCCAGGGCGTCGCGAGTGGCTGCCCAGCAGCGAGCCGGGTCTCCCTGAGCCAGTTTGCGCTCGAGCTCGCGCAATAAGACTACCAGATGGTCGGGGGCGCCTACCGGCACCAGGGGCGCGTCCAGGCCCTCCAGGGCATTGCTGGCCGGCGGTGTGCCTGAAGAGGCGGGCGGGTTATGCCCTGCAAGCTCGGACATCGATCCTGAAGCTACTTCGCCCCCGCGGCAGCTCGGCCTTCCTCCGGCTACCTCTCGGTGAGCTCGGTCCACACCTGGCCCAGGCGTGACTGGCAGTGCCGGGCCAGGTTCAGGAGCTTCTGCAGGTCTCCGATGCGTTCGTCCATCGCCAGCTCGACCACGGCCGCCCGGTCGGGGAAATAGGAGACCAGAACCAGTACGCAGGGCCCTCCCTCTGACGGCGTCGCTGTCTCGCCCTCGATCTCATCCTCAGCGGTCTGGGCGGGCGTGGGAGCGACCTCTTCGATGCGGGTCGGAACCCCCCGGAAACTCGGCGCCTGCGAGCTGGCAGCCATTCCGGCATCGAGGTAGTCAGGGCGGGCCGGGCCGGTGGGGGTGATGTCGCCAAAAGCGACCGAAGGGGAGGAAGGGGGGGCTGGCTCGGCGGCCTGAGGCTGCTTGGGGGCCGAAGACTCGGGCTCAGCTGGCAGCGGTAGGCGGGCAAGAAAGCCTTCGCTACCGATCCCAAAGACTTCCTCGCGCTTGAGTGCGGCAGCCTTCAGGGTGTGATAGATCTGCTCGGCCTTGATGCTGGTTGTGCCCCCGTAGACCGCCACCTGCACGAATCCGAGGCTCTCAGTGCTATAGCGCCTCAGGCTGAAGGGGACGGGAGCCTCGCTGCCTCTGGTCCGAAGCATATTGCTCGGCCGAGAGGTCCGCGGACGAAGTCCCGCGCTGGGAGCATAACTGTAGGGAGCCACTTCCCCGAATACCTCGGGTTGAGGTCCGGTGGGCCTGGCCTGCAGCTCAGCCAGTACCTCCGGAGGGAGATCTTTGGGCAGGGCGGGCTCAAGGGTGGGGAAGGGAGGCACGTCCCACTGCTTGGGGGGCGGAAGAGAGCGTCCTGGACGCTCCTCGGCCACGGGGACCTCGCTTAGAGGCACGACCGGCGGGCCAAGCAGGGAGGGAGCAGATTCTTCCACCCTCTTGAATCGCTGACCAGGGTGGATTTCCTGCTCGACGTCACGCTGGCTCATCAGCGTGACAGCGAGGTCACGGGGGTAGATGGTCGAGCTCTGAGCCTGACAAAGCAGCAGCGAGCCCAGAAAGAAGGCTAACCCCACCAGTGCGCCCGGCAATCGCCCCATCCAGAACACCTTACCCCTCTCGCTGCGCGCTTCGCTTGCCCTTTGAGCTACGCTCGCAGGCTCGCTGCGCGCTTCGCTTGCCCTTTGAGCTACGCTCGCAGGCTCGCTGCGCGCTTC